>CEUK01186632.1_pt1 | contig 15090 bp, 9 predicted proteins | sample 356451 | NCBI WGS metagenome assembly CEUK01 (sample SAMEA2622843, study PRJEB7988) | marine metagenome | isolation source: saline water (ENVO:00002010), including
TGACAAAACTATCTTCCTGGTTTAATGTCATTTAGGTTTTTCTATTAATAATAATTATTGTTAATCTACATATGGAAATAAGTTTGTTTTTCTCGTCTCTAATTTCTATGCTCCATATGTGAGTTGATTTTCCTTTATGTATTATTTCACCTTTACCATAAACATAGCCTTCATATGCACTACCAACATGATTTGCATTTATTTCTAATCCAAGTGAAACTTTTTTATCTTTCTCTACAATTAAATAAGAACCGATGCTCCCAATAGATTCTGCTAAAGCAACACTTGCCCCACCATGAAGAATTCCCATAGGTTGTGATGTGTTTTGGTTAACAGGCATTTTTGCAATTATGTAATTTTCAGCAACTTCTGTAAATTCTATTTCTAAATGAGACAATAAAGTATCTTTAGCAATAATGTTTAAATGTTCTGGCTCTATTTCTGTAGGAATCATTATTTATTTAAAATAAGTTTTTGAATTGAAATTTCACCCTGATGTTTATATTTTATGTAATATATACCTGATGAAAAATCTTCCATATTTATTACTAGATTAATTATTCCAGTATTAACTTTTTGTGATATTATTATTTGTCCCAAATGATTCAGAATTTCAAGATTTGAATTTTCTAAAGTTTTATTATTAAAGTTAATTTCAAAGCTTCCTTTATTGGGATTGGGAAAAATTAAAAAATCATTATTTTTAAAATCATAAAGACCTAAGTTATTCTCACTTATATTAACAGAAAACGAATCTTGGTTGGAGCAATTTCCACTTATGTTAAATCCAGTTAATTGAACATTATATGTTCCTATGTTATTATAAGAATGTACTGGGTTAGAAATTGAACTAGTATTTCCGTCACCAAATTGCCATGAATAACTAGAAGCATTAGATCCATTACTATTAAATTGTATATTATCTCCAACTAATGCACTAGTAAAGTTTGCCCCAGCTACAACATTTGGATTACTTTCTACTGTAATAACAACATTTGCTTGAGCCGAGCAACCATTAGAATTTGTTCCAGTTACGGTATATGTGGTGGTTGTGTTTGGAGAAACTACAATAGAATTATTATTTCCTAAATTATTAGACCAGTTATAAGATCCATTATTTCCAGCTCCAGACGCTACTAATGTAATATTATCTCCAGAGCATATCGTAGAACTTGGTGTAACCGATATAGTTGGATTATTATCAACTGTAACGACAACACTTGCTTGAGAAGAACAACCATTAGCATCAGTTCCTGTTACTGTATAAGTAGTTGTTGAATTAGGTGAAACAACTTTTGAACTTCCATTTCCTAAATTATTATCCCAACTATACGTTCCATTATTTCCAGCTCCAGACGCAGTCAATGTGGTATTGTCACCAGCGCAGATGGTTAAATTTGGTGTTACATTTGTTATAAAACCTAATTCAGCAGAAATGCTATGAGCTAAAATATAACCCCATCCGTTAGAAGCAGAGTATTCATACCAATTTCCTGAAGACCATTGTTCCCAAGCTGTATTATTAGAGTTGGCATTATTTGTATTAGTAACAACGGCCAATTTATCTTGTCCAGAAAAGTTATTCATTTTTATTCCAGCAAAAAATGTATTTCCACTTATTGCAATTGGACTTGGAAAAGTAGCTGTTATAACCCCAGAATTATTAGGATCACTACTTAATTGATTTTCTAAACTTGAGAGGGTGTAGGATACAGTTCCTAAAATATTTCCAGGAGCCCCGTTAACATTACTCCAAACATTAAAATCTACTGTAGCGTTATTGCTTGAGCTATTAATGTCATATAAATAGACAGCAATGTTGTTAACATTTGAATAGTTCCCAGAGATAGTAAATAAATCAGCTTTTCCAATATCACCATATGAGTTCCAACCAGACATATACCCATTTCCATATGGGTATACAGTTAATGATTGTCCAGAAGGTATATTGCTTAAATTATCACAGCCATTATTATTTGAACCTCCAGAATTTACCACAATATTTACTGAAGAATTACAATTGCTTGATCCATTATTTGCTGTTAATGTAACAGTATAAGTTCCAGCATTATTAAAGGTTACACTTCCAGGGTTTTGAACAGTTGAATTTGATGGATTAGCTCCTCCTAAACCATTGCTGTCAAAGTTCCAACTCCAAGATGTTGGATTTCCTGTTGATCCATCAGAAAAAACAACACTATTCCCAGCTGTTATTGATGTCGTTGAAGTATTTATAATGCAATTCAATGGATTAGCACTTGAACAAGGTTGATAAGAGCCATCAAGGGTGTTGGCATTTGATTGAGCAGGGTCTAACCAACTTGAAAGTTGTGCATTGGCGTTCGATCCATTTGCTGTCCAATTGGAGGAGAATTTTCCATATAAATCAGGTTGAGTTGGGTTAGTGCAAAAAGAACTTCCTCCAGAAAGTTGTCCAACAACTCTTCCATTTTGATCAAATATTGGCCCTCCAGATGAACCTCCTTCAGTAACTCCATGCCCATTTGTTGTTGAAGACCAACTAACTAACCAATGATGATTATATGCCCCTCCATTATAAGTAGTGCTATATAAGCTATTGGAAAATGTAGATATTTTTTTTGCACTTCCAGAAGGGTGATGAATAGAAACCCCACTAGATGCAGAAGAACTGGCTTTGCTCCAACCAGCATAATACGCATTGTATGAAGTTGGAATAGAAGTATTGAGTTTAACTAAATAAAAATCAGATCCAGCTACTTGATTGTTAGATGGAGGATTATTTAGAGTTCCGTTACCAGAAGAGGCTTTAACAACCCCATTAGTCATTGTTTGGTTTCCTTTTGAAGGGTTGTTGGAGTTTGCAGAACCAGGCTGACAACTAGATTTTTGATAATTCCAATACCAAGTCCAACCAGATAAATTTTGTCCTGCATTAGGTTCACCACAGTGCCATGCAGATAAAATATATGGAGAACAATCTTGGTTAGTGTTGTTTAATAATGAAGCTGAGCAAGAGTAGACAAATTGGTTTTCGACAAATGTATAGTGTACTGTAGCATCAATTTGTTCCTGCCATCCGTTGTTTTCTGGTGAACAAGCAACATCGACTTGGCAATTATCTGCTTTAGGCTTTAAAAATGAAGATAGCCCTCTTGGGTCTAAAAAAGGTTGTAAATAATCTTCAAATCCTCTAAATATATATCCAACTTTTTCAATTTGTATGTTTAAATTATCTGTAATTCCTGAAGGTTGATAATATTCGATATACGTTTCATCTCCTTGAATTATTTGTGTATGAGTTATTTTGTTTTTTTTATTTCTTTCTGATGTAAATTTTCCAATTACATGGTTTTTATTTTTGTTGTATAAAAATACTTCACCACCATTAGGAATATAAAATTTTTTATAATGAAGTGTTAATCCTATTGCACCTTTAGATTTTATTTTAACCCTCCATAGTTTAGACCCATCGGAATTGGTTGTCCATTCACCGTCTGATTTACTTGATATGTTGGTTGATTTAAGAATCCCTATGCAATAAGGCCCTTTTCCAGAGTTTGATGCATTGCTGATTTCAGCAAACGTTGGTGCACTAATAGTTTTTGCAATTGGCTCTGATTTCATTAAGTGTAGAAATGAAAAAGGTTGTCCTCCTTCAGAAATTTGGCCAAGTAAAGAAAAGGTAAACATCAAAAAAAATGATGTGAAGAATTGTTTTTTAAAATTAAAAGACATTTTATTTAAATTTTATGATGGTAAATGCATTTGAAAATTACAAAAAATATTCTTGATTCTAACTTTTGAATATGCCCATTTATTTTTTTAAATAAATATATTTACACAAAAAAAAGGTTCATGAACAAAAGAATACTATTGGTTGAAGATGAGGAAAATTTACATGAGGCAATAAAATTGAATTTAGAAATTGATAATTATTCAGTTATATCTGTTTTTAATGGTAAAGATGTCATGTCAAAGTTTAGACAAGGTAGGTTTGATTTGGTTATTCTTGATGTCATGCTTCCGGAAGTAAATGGTTTTGATTTGGCTCAAACTATAAGGTTGGAAAATCAAATTACTCCAATTTTATTTTTAACTGCAAAGCATACACCTGAAGATAAGATAAGAGGTTTGAAATTAGGCGATGATTATTTAACTAAACCATTTAATTTGGAGGAACTTAGGTTAAGAATTTCTAACTTAATTAAAAGAGTAAATATTAATTTAAACACTAAAATTAAAACGTACAGTTTAGGCGGTTTAACTGTTAACTTTAATTCATTTGAAGTGCATGATGAGTCTGGATTAGTTGATACTTTAACTCTAAGACAAATTAAATTACTAAAGTTGTTTATTGAAAAAGCTAATGTAGTGGTTAGTAGGCAGGAAATTTTGGAAAAAATATGGGGATATGATGTTTATCCATCAACAAGAACTATTGATAATTTTATTCTGGTTTACAGAAAAGTTTTTGAGAAAAATTTTCCTCCAAGCACTTTTTTTAAGTCCATAAGAGGAGTAGGGTATAAGTTTACACCCTAATTTAACACATTAGACAATATTTGCTATTTAAATTGTGCTCAAATTTAAATTCGTCATTGTTCATTGATCCAATTAAATCAATCAATTTCGATTCAAAAATTGTTATTATTTCTCTAGAAATCAACTGATTTTTGTTTGATTCAAACATTAATTTATTTGATCTAGGGTTTTTAATTGAAATAATTCCAGAACTAACGGAATTTATTGATTTATTTTCTTTCAAAAATAGGTAAGCATAAAACACCAATTGCAAAGCTTTGTCTTTATTAAACAATGTGTCATAACAATCAATATTCACATCAGATTTTTGAAAATAACCGGTTTTATAATCTAAAATTCTTAATCCTTTTGAAGTTTTATCTATTCGATCAATTTTTCCTTTAAGTTTTGCTTTTATTTTTTTTCCATTAAATGGAATTTGAAATTGATGAGTCACTGGATGTTCTGTATGCAACACTTTAAAAGCTCCATAATCATTGACTTGTTTTATCTCATTTTTAATCAACATCTTAATGCATTGATCAAATTGTCTAAATAATAGTCCATTTTGACCTTTTAAGTATCTATTGTCATTAAATGATTCATTAAGTTTTTTGATCAATAAGTTTTGATAATCTTTTAGCATCATATTTAATGATGAATCATTAACTTCAAGGCCTTCGTAAAATAGTTCTTCTAAAACTAAGTGAATAATGTTTCCCCAAATTGATGGTGAAATCTTGTTTTCTATTATTTTTTCTTCATTTATTCGGATTAAATATTTATTGTAAAAATCTAATGAACATGTAGAAAAAATATTGATTGAAGAAGGAGATATTCTTGAAGAAATCCAACGTTCAATTAATTTTTTGTCAAGAGTTTTATTTTGTTTAGTTAATAATGTCTTTGGCTTTCTCCAAGGTTTTTTAATGTGGTTCAAAAATTTTATATTTTTTAATCTTAATTCTAAATTTAGTTGATTAATGTACCTGCTTTTTTCAGATGATTTTAAACCGCTAGATTTAGATTCTACGTATATAAAATGAGCGTTTTGAACACAATGAAGACTTCTGTAAAAATAATAACTATATAAAGCATCTTTTTCATATATCCCTGGAAGTCCATAATGTTTTTTTAAGTCATTTGGAAAAAAAGATTGGTCAAAGTTGCTTTTAGGCAAAAAGGTTTCATTGCATGAAAGGTAAATTATATTGTCAAAATCTAACATTCTACTTTCCAGAAATCCCATAACTTGAATTCCATTATATGGATCTCCAGATGTGGGAAGTTTGATTTTTTTACCTTCTTGAATTAATATTTTAATAATTAATTGTGATGAAATTTCTTCTTTGGTTTTTTTAATAAGTGATATTAATTTTTTTATGATATCGATATATTGTTTTATTACATATAACTCTAAATCATTTTTCTGGTATAATAATGTAATATTATTAAAATATATATCTAATTTATTTAAAATTACCCCCCCTTTTTTAGCATTAAGTAAAGGCCGAATTTTAAAAACTGATAAAATGTTTTTTAAATGTTTTTTAATCCATTCATCATCAAAATAAAGACTATTTTTATTAATAGATTTTTTCCATTTTTCAGATGACATAAAATCAATCCCAATTTTCTTTTTTAGTGTTTTTAAACTGATAATTTTACTTACTAAATCAAAATGAAAAAGGCCTTTTTGAAAGTTTTTTTCTCTGTTTTTCAAACTTAATGATTCAAACAATATTGATGTTAGAGTAAAAACTTCTGATTGATTTATGGGCAAGCCCATAGTGAAATTAATACATTGATTTTTAATATTTAAGTTTTGCTGAAGAGGTCCAGCCATGTTTTCATCCATTAAGTAGATAACACTTTTTTTATTTGCTGGAAATTGATTTAAAATCGTACGAACAAATGAAATTTGTTCTTGATTTGTTTTAGCAGAATAAAAATTAAAATTTTTATTTTTTGTAGTAATGTTTTTTGAAAGGGAAGAGGGTTGATTAAAATTATATTTTCTATAAAAAAAACCAGCCTCATGGTTTTTGTTTTTGGCATAGAATTCATCTCCATCAAAAATAACTTTAGCTTTATTTGATTTTACTAAATAGTCAATGATTTTTTCTTCTGCTTTTGAAAGGGCATTCAAGCCAATAAAATAAGCGTTTGACGTTTTATTTAAATAAACTTCACAATTACAAGCAATTGATTTATAAATCATGCCATTAGTGGCTCTTTTTTTCTTTTTTAATTCTTCCTTGAAGGTGATATAAATTTCTCCTAAAAGTTTAAAGTATTCTGAAAATTTTTCTTGGTTTTTCGTTAGGTTTTTACTGTTAAGAGACCAATTTTCAATATCTGTAATTGATTTTAAATCAAAAATCAAATGCTGAGTATCTAATAAATACCTGTCAATGGTGTTAAAATCATTTAATATTTGGTTAGAATAATTTATGAAATGATCAAGCGAATCTGGAGTTTTTGATATTTTTTTATAAACATCATATAAAACAAGTTGCGATTCAAAACCTTTTATTAATCTTGATTTAGATTTTGAACAAATAAAATCATCAATTGAAATTAATTTAGGTGATATAAAATTTTCATTAGTTGTTGCTTTTAGGCTTTCTCCAAAATGTTTAGCAGCTCTTTTTGATGGTAAAACAATCGTAAGTTTGTGAAAATCAATGACTTTGTGGTCAATTGAAATTTCTTTGATAACCCTATTTATAAATGATTCTTGCAGTTTTTAAATTATTATATAATTTCCCAAGTGTGATCTCCTAATAATTTAACAGAGGATATAAATGTATATGGATTTCCTTTAAAGCCCCAATCTTTTGGGCCAATCATCGATAATAAATACTCACCATTATCATTTTCATAAAGATGGTAATTATGTGATACTAATGGTTCAAATTTAATTTCTGCATTGTATATAAGTTGAGAAATTTCTACCCTTTGTTGTATTTTCTTTGCTTGATTAGCTAAAAGATCTATTTGCTCTTTAATTTGTTGAAGTTGCATGTCAGTTTGTTCCTCCATTATTGAAAGAGCCTTGTTTTTTATCATGCCTTTTTTTGTGGGTATAACTGGAAAACTGCCTCGATGATGACCATATTTTAAGGTCCCTGGTTCTTCACTAATTTTATCGCTATCAATAGGATTGATAAATTCTTTATTTTTTCCTTTTTTCATCTTAAAATACTATTTAATAATTAATGTGGATTTGAAAAGTTAGGATTGTTGATAAATGCTGAATCAGAAAGGGTTAAAAGAAAAGCCTTTAACTCTTCTCTTTCATTAGGATTTAATTGTACACCCCCTTGTTGAGAAAACTCCATTAAAGGGTCAACGTTTGGTGAATTTGAGTGAACACCAACGCTGTAAAAATGAATAACCTGATCTAGTGTTTGAAATCTCCCATCGTGCATGTAAGGTGCGCTATATTCAATGTTTCTAATTGATGGGACTTTAAATTTATAATAGTCATTTGAATTTCCTGAAACTAAACCTCTACCTGTATCAACTGGATTTTCATCAAGTCCATTGTTCTTATATGAGAAGTCAGTTCCTAAAATTCCACCATGACAATGAAAACAATCGCCTCCTGTTAGGCTGTTAAAAGAATCAAATCCAGCATTTTCCATTGGAGTGAAACTCACTGAAGGATCATTTAATACTCTATCATATTTTGAATTACCTGAAATCATTGTTCTTAAAAATTGTGCAATTGCTTTAGCTGCATGAGTTGAGTCAGGTTCAGTAGTTTGAAATGCGTCATAAAAAAGTTTTCTATATTGGTTATCATATTTTATTTCTTCAAAAAAGTGAGACCATGTTTCATCCATTTCAGTAGAATCCATAACAGGCATAAGTATTTGTTCTTCTAAACTTATCACTCTTCCATCCCAAAAAAAGTCATTTGCCCATGCAAGATTTTGTAAAACCATTGAATTTCTTTTTCCAATATCTCCATTAATTCCTTGACTATATTGATTAGCATCTGAAAAGGCACTTTGCGGAGAATGGCATGTTCCGCAAGACATCAAATTATTTCCACTTAATTTTGTTTCCCAAAATAAATGTCTGCCAAGTTTAACTCCTTCAACTGTTAGTGGATTATCATTTGGGGCTTCAAATTCAGGAAAGTTTTCAGGAATACTTAAATTATAAGGTGTGGTGGTAAAAGATGAATTAATGTCTTCTTTTTTTCGGCATTTTATGAAAATTATAAAAGAAGAAAGGATAAGTAATGATATGTATGATTTTTTGAGAAACATTACAAGTGTTCGGAAATAAGATCGATCGAGTTATTAGATATGTCAGTTGCTAATGGAATGTTATCCATAGTGTGAGTAAAGTTGTCTACAGATAAATCTATGTTGTTAATAATGCTTTCCCAATTAACATCAATAGATATAAAGGTAGAATCATTAGAAAGGTTAAAAGGTATATCATTTATTAATCTAGAAAATCCATCACCCCCAATATGAAAAACAAAGTTTTCACCAGGATCAAAATTGTTATTTCCATCTATATCAACTTGACCTTCAATTACTATAAAAAGGTAACTCCAATTTAAAGAATCAATACCCATTTGCCAATGCATGCTTGGAGTTTGATAGGAAAGTGAATTATTATTTGGTTTGTTCCCAGGATCGGTATGATTAGTTATTGAATCCACTCCAATTCTTAAGTTTAAAGAATTAAAATCTATATTGTTTAATGAAGAAAGTGAATAAATGGAATCATTTGGGTTAATCAAAACATAATCAGATGTTGACGTATCTATTGTTCCATTTATGTTTTTAAAAGAGGGATTTCCTAAATAAAAAGCTGCTCTTGAAAATTTTATTTTATTTCCGAAATCATCAAAATAAGAGGAGTCTAAATAAAAAGAATTAGAATTAAAAAGATGGTAGGTTTTTATAGATAAATCAAATTTTGAGAATGACTCATATTCACAAGTTCCGTCATTATAGTTTGCTTTCTCATTATAGTTTAAAGCCATAGGGTCTGTACATCCCTTTTTTCTACAACTAAAAGAGATTAGTAGTATTAGAACAAAGGTTAAAACTTTATAATGGTTTTTATAATGATTTTTTTTCATAACATTTAGTTTAACGTAATGTAATAATATATTTTTAAAATTATAAATTTTACTAGTTGTTCATTGGTTTGTTTAAATTTATGGATATCATTTAATGTTTGATTTAAATTATAAACTAAGCGCATAAATATTTTATGTTCTTAAAAATTACCTTTCATAAAATATGAATAATGTTATTAGTGAAAATAGTTTTGATGTTTATAAATCATCTGCTGGATCTGGTAAAACCCATACCCTTGTAAATGTTTTTTTAAAACTTTTATTTTCTTCAAGTTCCGATTACTCTTTCAAAACCATTTTAGCCATAACTTTTACAAATAAGGCAGCTGAGGAAATGAAGTTTAGAATTATTTCTACTCTTGAAGAGTTAAGCGTTGGTGAAAAGCATGAGGTGTTGAATTATTTGAATAAAGAATTAAATTTAGACTCTTCTGAAATTATTAAAAGGTCTGAATTTATATTAGGTAAAATAATTCATAATTATAGCGATTTAAATATTTTAACAATTGATCGTTTCACACATAAAATAATTAAAAGTTTTTCTAAAGAATTAGGCCTTTCATTTCAATATGATATTGATCTTGAGGAAGAAGATTTTTTGGAAGATTGTATTGTTAGTCTTTTAGATCTTATTGGGGAAGATAAAGTATTGACAAAATATCTAAATGATATGGTTGATGAATCTGTTAGAAAAAGTGAAAACTTTAATCTTGAGAGACAGTTAAATATGTTTAAAAATTTACTTTTTAAATCTGATAGAGACGAAAGATTAGATGTGTTGGAAAAATTAAATATTGAAGAGTTTTCTCATTTAAGAAATTCATTAATAAAACAATTTAAATATAGCATTAATGCAATTCAAGAAATTTCTATAAAAGGAAAAGACCTAATCATTGAATCTGGGTTATCTGATAAAGCTTTTTCTAGAAATAGGTTTCCTTTAATTTTTAATGTGTTTAATGATAATGGGAACATTGAATTTAAATTCTTTGAAAAAATCACTAAGTGGGTTGATGAAGAAAAATGGTTTAATAAGGCTTACTTAAATGATTCATCTGCATTAAAATATGGTCCTAAATTATCTAAAATTGCCTCTAATTTAGTAATAGAAATAGGTGAATACTTTAAGTATCAGGAAATGAATAAGCATTTTACTGCATTTTCGTTAGTGTTTATCCTTATGGAAAAAATTGAACAAACTAAACAAGATAAAGGGGTTGTGCTTATTTCAGATTTTAATCAACTAATTAGTAAAATCATAGAAAATGAACCGGCTGGATTTATTTACGAAAGGTTAGGTTCGAAATTTAGTCATGTATTAATTGATGAATTTCAAGATACGTCAACAAAGCAATGGAATAACTTGCTGCCACTTGTTCATGAGTCTTTATCAAGTGGAGGGAAAAATTTAATTGTGGGTGATGCTAAACAAGCAATTTATAGATGGAGAGATGGAGATGTTCAACAATTTGTGAATTTACCAAAAATTGATTCTAGCAAACATGAGTTTGCTTCATTATTAGTTCAACATCATATACCACATAAACTGGATGATAATTATAGGTCAGCAAAGTCAATTGTTAATTTTAATAGTGAACTTTTTCTAGACATATCTAAACAATTTGATCATTCTTCAATTTCAAAAATTTATAAAGATGTAAAGCAGAATGTTGTAAAAAAAAATATTGGAAGAGTTGAGTTTAATGTCATTGATAAAAAACAATTTGATTTAAAGAGTTATTTAAATAAAAAGATTGAATTATTAATTGAAAAAGGATTTTACTATAGCGATATAAATGTATTAGTTAGGGTGAAAAAAGAAGGGATGCTTGTTGGTGAAGTTTTTAAAGAGTTATATATTCCTTTTGTTTCTGATGATAGTGTGTTTTTAAGCAGTTCTCTTGAATTTAAATTTTTATTCCATTTTATCAAATTTCTTGAAATTCAAAATGACCATTCTAAGTTGTTTATACTTAAAAGGTTGGAGTCTGATTCAAAATTTAAGCATAAAGCATTTGATTGGAATTCAATTTATATGAACATAAATGATTTTTCTTTGAATGACTTATTATTTCATCTTCAAGAAATTGATTTAAACTATTATTTTTCATTGCCTGTAATGGGGAAAATCAATTATGTTATTCAAAAATTAAAAATTGATATAGTTGACCCATATATAGATAAATTATTAGAATTAACATGGGACTTCTTTTATCTTAATCCATGTACTATGCATGATGTTTTAGAGATGTGGAAAGAAAAAGAAGAAAAAATTTCTGTAGATACAGGAAATCAAGATGCAGTTAGAATAATTACAATACATAAGTCTAAAGGGTTAGAGTTCCCAATTGTTATTATGCCATTTGGTTCATGGAGCAATTCTAAATCTAACAATGCAAATTACACATGGTTAAATAATATAATTACTAATGACTTAGGCATTTCTAATTTTATTTCTCCAATGACAAGAACTAGTTTAACCAAATTACAATCAATTGAAATATTCAAAAAAGAGCAGGAACTTTTATTTTTAGATAATATTAATTTGTATTACGTAGGTTTTACTAGGGCTGTTGAACAACTATATGTATGTTTAAATCCAACAACAAAACTTAATAATGTTTCTGATTATGTTTATAATTTCGTTGTTAATCATAATTCTTATGATATAAATCAAAATCAATTAATTATAGGGGAATTTGAGTCTAAAATTAATTCAGAACAAAAATTTTCTAATGATAAAGTAGTTGAATTTATTGATTCATCTTTAGTCAATAGTTTACCTTTTATTTTGCCCAAAGGGTTTTATAAAAATGATAAAATATTATATGGTGATTTTTTTCATTTAATTATGGAGAAAATTTATACTGATTTTCAACCAGGGTTTGAGCTTAACAAAGAACTTTATTTGTCTAATCATATTTCAAAGGAACATTTTGATGAATTCAATTGTGTATTAAATTTAATTTCAAATAATCCAGACCTTGATTTTTTATTTGATTCAAATTCAATAATTTACAATGAACGTGAAATAAATTTATCTGATAATAGTAAGTATATAATTGATAAACTTATTATTGATAAAAAAGGTAATGTTTTTGTATTAGACTATAAAACAGGTAATGAAGATCCCAAAAATATAGATCAAGTAAAAAAATACATTAAAGCACTTAAAATTGCAGGATATTTAAATTGTAAGGGATATTTATTATACATCCCATCAGTTAAACTCATAAAAGTTTAATGAGTTGAGATAAAATAATTTGGAAAATCCGTAATAATCCCATCAACTCCTTTTTCTATAAGTTGTTCTCCTTTTTCTTTATCGTTAACTGTCCATGCATAAACTTTAATGTTGTCTTTGTGGGCAGCCAATAAGGTTTTGGTAGATATTATTGCATAGTTTAACCCTATTGCAAAAGGTTTAAACTTTAAATAGCTAATCAATTTTGTATATGAAACCAAAGGATTAAAGCCGAGTAAAATAAATTTAGATTTAGAATGTATTTTTTGTAATTCATTTAAAATCTCAGGGTCAAATGACATGAAAATAATTTGGTTAAGCAAAAAACTATTTTTTGTTTCATTATATATAATTTTTGCATATTCTTTCGGATGAGGTTGATAGGTGCCATAGTGACTTGATTTAGATTTTATTTCAAAAAGAATTTTGCCTTTAAAATCAATCAACTCTTTTTCTGCTTCTTTGAAAGATGGTTTTGTTTCTGAAATTTTCTCTTGATCGGGAAAATATTTATTTCCTTTAATTCCGCAGTCATACATTTTCACATCACTTAAACTCATTTTATAAATGTTTGTTTCAGAGTTTATTTTATTGCTATTAGTTTTAATGCAATAATTAGAGTCTATATAAGGTTCGTGAGAAATAACAAGTTGATTGTCTTTATTAACTACAACATCCCACTCAATTCCATCAACACCTAAATCAATAGCTTTTTTAAATCCATTAATAGTATTTTCAGGATATAATCCACGACAACCTCTATGGCCAAAATATTCAACTGAGTTTTGAGACATTAAATTAGTAAATGACAATATGAAAAATAATATAAATAACCTTAAATGCATTTATTTAAAAACATTTATAGAGCCACTATATTCTTTTTCTTTGATGGTTAAAGTATAAAAGTAAGTTCCATTTGGAACAGCTACTCCCACACTATTTCTTCCGTCCCATTTTATGTTATTCCCTGTTGATAAGAATTGAACTTGACCCCAACGGTTATATATTTTTAAAACTGTACATTCGTATAATTTTCCAGCAACTTTTATTTCAAAAACATCATTATTGTCATCATCATTTGGAGTGAATACATTTGGAATTTTATCAATATTAAAATAATCATCAAAACCTAATGAATTGTAATTATAGGTTGCTGTATCCTGACATCCATATTGGTCAGTAACTTCTAAAACTGCACCGATCAATTGATTAAAATCAAATACTCTTTCCACTTCGTTTTCTATTGAATTTCCACCATCACTAAAATTCCATACAAAAGATAGGTCAGAATCGGATGTGTTTGTGAAATTAATGACTACCCCTTCACATCCTGCTAATTGAGAGGTGTCAAAACTTGCTATTGGATTAGGAACTTCAATAAGTATATCATCTTGGAAAGTACAACCCTGAGCATTAGTTGCAGTAACAGTATATAAAGTAGTAACTATAGGGCTTAACCATGGTTCAAAACTAGAACTATCCGAAACGCCAGTAGTTGGGCTCCAGTTAAATATTGTGGCTGGATCACCTCCAACATTTGCTTGCATTGAATCTCCAATACAAAATAATGTGTCGTTATCAATAAATATGGTAAATACTGTAATTCTCATTGTGTCAATATCCATACATCCATTTGAGTCGGTTACTTCAACTATAAAATCCATATCTTGATCTGGAAATGCTAATGGATTGTAAATAGTGTCATGATTCACATAATTTGAAGGTGACCAATTGTATAATTCACCACCAGAAGCATTTAATTGAACAGGTGTATTTGCACAAGAACTAATGTTAAATCCAGCATCTGCATTAGCTGGAGCAAATATATTTACCAAAACGGTATCTGTAGTTTGACAATTATTTGAGTCAGTGACTTGCACAATATATTCTGTACTGTTAGTTGGAGAAGCTATAGGGTTAGCAATTAGGAAATTGGTTAAATTTATATTAGTTATCCATTTATAACTAACTCCTCCAGTAGCGTTTAATGGAGTAGACTGACCCGGACAAATAGAAGTGTCATTTCCTGCAAAGGCATTAGGAAGAGGTAGAACAATAATGCTTACTGTATCACTGTTAGAACATCCTTGACCATCAGTTCCAAAAACAATATAATCAATATCCAAACTTGGGTCAGCAGTTGGGTAAGGAATAGATGGGTTAGAAAGGCTATCTGTTGGTGACCAAGTGTAGTTTAATGCTCCAGTGGCAATTAGTTGAGTTGTACTCC
>CEUK01006842.1_pt1 | contig 15077 bp, 25 predicted proteins | sample 356451 | NCBI WGS metagenome assembly CEUK01 (sample SAMEA2622843, study PRJEB7988) | marine metagenome | isolation source: saline water (ENVO:00002010), including
CCACAACTTAACAGAATGACTATTCACAAAGAAATTAAATAAAAAGTTACTATGCCAAACTCAATGTTTAAAAAACAACTTTCCCCAATAAAGCCTGGTGATCCAATCGATTACAAGGACGTTGAACTACTTAAAAAATTCATAACTGAAAGAGGAAAAATACTTCCTAGAAGAATGACTGGATTAACTGCTAAACAGCAACGAGATCTCACATTAGCAGTAAAAAGAGCAAGAATTGTAGCTTTACTTCCTTTTGTAAATCCTGAAGGGTAATTAGTATTTTTGAAGGATTTAACACACCTTAAGACATTTATTATAGATTCAAATGATCCCAAGGAAATAGATGATGCTGTTTCCTTGGAAATACAAGATGATGAAATAACTAAAATCTGGATTCATATTTCTTATCCAGTTAAGCTTTTTGAATTTAACTCAAAAATAGATTTGAAGGCGAGAAAGAATTCTTCAAGTATTTATTTAATCGATAAATACATTTCTATGCTTCCATTAGAAATAATTGAAGAATCAAATCTAAAACAGAATAAACTTTCAGAAACCATCAGTGCCTGTATAGAATTAAGAGAAAATGGATCGATAAAAAGATATCAGATATTAGAAGCTCTTATTAAACCAAACTACGAACTTACATACGATGATGCGAATGACCTTTTAGAATTAGAACCTTCAGAAGAATATGAATTGATAATTTTGAATAAACTTTTAAAGAAAAGTTTAAGTTATAGAAAAGAAAATGGAGCTTTAATATTTAATACCCCATACTCAAAAATAATAAAAGAAGATAATAATATTATTTTTGAAAAGATTGAATTAACAGAAGCACATAAACTTATTTCAGAAGCAATGATATTGATGGGTTATGTTATTAGTGATTTTCTTTTAGAGAATAAAATATCAGCTCCATTTAGATCTCAAAAGATTAATTGCGATGTCAATCAAATTCTGCTTAAAAATAGTGAGAGTTTAGTAAAATATTCAATTTTAAAACAATATATAGGAAAAAGCTTTATTTCAATTAAAGCTAATAAACATGAAACACTTGGTCTCAAATCTTATGTACAGTCTACTTCACCTTTAAGAAGATATTTAGATCTAATTGTCCAAAGACAATTAGATCTTTATTTAAATAATCAAGAAACTATTAATGATGATACAATTAATAAAATCATTGATGAAAATAATATAAAACAAAAAGAAATTTATAACATTATTAAAGATAATAAATTAATCTATCTTAGGGATTATTTCAAATCTAAAAAGACTCTTTTATTTAAGATTATTTTCATAAGATGGGTTAACTATAAGAAAAATATAGCCCTAGTTTATTTTCCTGATTATTATTTAGAAATTCTTATTAATCTTTATATTTCTATAGATACCTATACAAATAAAATTTATAGAGTTAAGTATAATACCGATAGCAATTCAAATCTTTTAGAATTCACAAATTAAATATATATGAATTATGTTTATATATTTTTTATTATAAGTAAAACTAATTAAATGACATTTATAATTACTACTCCATTATATTATGTTAATGATAAACCACACCTTGGAAGTGTATATACAACTATTATTTGCGATACAATAGCAAGATATAAACGACTTTTAGGTGAAAAAGTTATTTTCATTACGGGAGTTGATGAGCACGGTTTAAAAATACAAAGAACAGCACTCGAAAATGGATTAACTCCTTCTGAGCATTGTGATCAAATTTCGGATACTTTTTTGAAAAGCTGGAAGAACTGGAATATTACTTTTGATAAATTTATTAGAACAAGCTCTAATCATCATGAAAAAATAGTTGGCCAATTTTATGAAAGAGTTAAGAAATCAGATGATATTTATATGGGGGTTCAAAAAGGCTGGTACTGCGTTGGCTGCGAAGAATTTAAAGATAATCCCGATAATTCTCCCAATACTCAATGCCCAATTCATAAAAAAAATCTTGAGTGGAAAAATGAAGAAAATTTATTTTTTAGATTATCAAAATATCAAAATGAAATTGAGAAATTAGTTAGTGATCCAAATTTTATAGAGCCTAAAGAGAGAAGGAATGAAATTATAAATTTTGTTTCTAAAGGATTGAGAGATTTCTCAATTTCCAGAACCAATCTCAATTGGGGTATAAATGTACCTAAAGAAAATAAACATACTTTTTATGTTTGGTTTGACGCCTTATTAGGTTATATAAGTGCTTTATCTCTAAATAATCAAGAATTTTCACTTGAAAATACATTAAGTATTGGTTGGCCAGCAAATATTCATTTAATTGGAAAAGATATTCTGAGATTTCATGCTGTTTATTGGCCTGCAATGCTAATGTCAGCAGGAATAGAAACTCCAAATAAAGTTTTTGGTCATGGTTTTCTAACCAGAGAGGGACAAAAGATGGGGAAAAGTTTGGGAAATGTTTTAGATCCTAATCTTTTACTTTCTAAATATGGAAATGATCCTGTTAGATGGTTTCTTTTGAAGGATATATCTCTAGGCAGTGATGGAGATTTTCAAGACAGAAGATTTGTTGACATAATTAATAATGATTTAGCTAATACAATAGGTAATTTATTAAATAGAAGTACATCTATGTCTAGAAAATGGTTTGAGAATAATACGCCATCAGATTTTAGTGATTTAAATGATAACATTTGTAAATTATCAACTGAAACTGTTAATAATTATCTTGCTTACTTAAATAAATATAATTTAGATTTAGCATTAGGAGAAATTTTAAATTTTGCTATTAAAATAAATCTATATTTAAATGATGAACAACCATGGGTGCTAATAAAGAATTCTGATAATATTCAGAGAGTAAAATTTGTTATCTATAATGTTTTAGAATCTTCAAGAATTATTGGTCAACTTTTAAAACCTATATTACCTAACTTATCTAATAAAATAGACGATCAATTAGGATTAGTATATTTGGAAAATTTAACATGGACGGAACAACTGAATTGGGGCCATTTAAAAAAAGGTACTAATTTACCTAAACCTAACCCAATTATCGAAAAATTAAATTATGAGTAAATTCTATAGTTTAATACCGTTTTTTTTTATATTTTTAATATCAAGTTGTGATGTTAAAACTACAAGTAAATCTTATAGTAAATTAAAAATAAATAATTTTAAACTTAATCAATTTTCCAATAATGGAGAACAGTTATATTCAATAACAAGTCCAATTTCAACAATTAATCAAAGGCAACAAATATATAATCTAGATAAAACGATTATAAATTTCTTTGATAATAATAAATTAAAATATACAATCAATTCTGACACTTCAACCTTATTTAATGATGAAAAAAAAATAATCCTTGAAGGAAATATTAGAATAATTGATAATGCTGAAGACAAAACTATAATTAACGCAGAGAAATTTATCTGGGATATAGATAAATCTAAATTTCAACTTAATGGTAATGTTTCATTGAATAATAAATTTATTAATCTTAAATCTAGTAAAGCTTCATTAAATAAAAAGACAAATATAATAGAATTTTCTAATCCAGTAAGTTATAAATATAAAGATAATAATAATGAAGAATATAATATAAGCTCAGAAAATGCTTATTATAATCTTAAAAATAATAAAGTTATATTTAATTCAAGTAAAAGAGTTAAGACAAAATTTGTTTATTGACTTTATGATTTATTAAAAATTTGAGCTAATTTTTTAGCCCAATTTTTTATCCAAGCCTCGTCAGACTTAGTAAAACATCTAGATGACCAACCGCCTATAAGGATAAATGACTCTTCATTAATAGGAACTATCAATATTGAAGGTATTTCTGGACAAAAATTATCAAATTCATCCTTTCCGGGATAAAATTTGGTATTAACCAGTGATATTAATTTCATGTCTTTAATACATCTTAAACAAGTCTCGCCAGGTGAAAAATTTTTATCTGAAATAATACCTCTTTTGATAATATTTGCACCCCTATAGTTGATTAAAACAGATGCTGCTGCTGTTGAAGTTAAAATTGCTTCAGATCCCCAGGCAAGTTCAGCAAGCCAGCTAGATTCTAAATTTGGATCATAAACAAAGTCATTTTTCCCTTTCAAATTAACTTTTTCCCCTGATTGAGGTGTAAATCTCTCAAAAAGTAATCCCACTAATAATATAATTATTGATGATATAGCTGAAAGTACTTGAGCTCTCTCGATTTCTGGATTTATAACAGTTAAAGAAAAAAAATTTATAAGTTGAAGAGAAAATAAAATAATACCAACTATAATTAAAGTCCTTCCATTAAAATCCATCTTAACCTTTATATTTAGTTCTATAAATTTAAATTAATTATATTTGAAGAAAATGCCACAAATAGATAAATAATCTTCTTATTATATATGAGTTATAATTTTTTTTCATGAAAAAATTTTTCCATAAATTTATTTCTTTAAGCCTTATTATATTTACTTTTTCATTTTTTCCCCTCCAGGGAATTGCGAATGAATTGCCCGCTACAAGCAATTATTTTTTAGCTACTTCTGAGAAAAATATAATTAACTACGAGAAAAGCCAACCATCCGCAATTAGTAATCCGGTAGTTGATCCTAATTTTAATACTATGAGATCTGCAGATATGGATGCATCTTCAGCAACCTATTTTGTAATTGCTTTATTAGTAGTTGCTTCAATAGTTCCTCTGGCTACATGGTATTTTTCTAGATCAAAAACTAATTAAAAGTTTCTACCTCAAATGTTATAAATGAAGAAATTAATACTTGTTAATGGAGGAGTAAAAAGTGGGAAAAGTGAATTTGCAGAAAGTTTAGCTAGAAAATTTAAAAAAGTTTCATATATTGCACTTTCGGAAAATATAGAAAATGATGATGTTTGGCAAAAAAAAATTTATGAACATAAGAGAAGAAGACCAAAACATTGGAAAACTATCGAAACTACTGATTTATTAAATGTACTTAGTAATGAAAATGATAACTTGCTTGTCGATTCAATTGGAGGTTTTGTCTCATCCAATCTTAATAAAAGTAATGAAGATTGGAACTTATTAATTTCGTCTTTAGTTAGTCTTATTAATACATATAAAGAACGAATTATTATAGTCTGTGAACAAGTGGGGCTTGGTTTGGTATCTGAATATGAAATTGGAAATAAATTTATGGAAAGAATGGGGGAAGTTTTAAAAGAAATAACGAAACAATCGGACGAGAATTGGTTAACACTTAATGGAAAAGGAATAAGATTAGATAATTTATTTGAGGATATTTAAAAACATTTGGAAATAGCTCTTTTTGAACCAAGAATACCTCAAAATACTGGTAGTATTGCTCGAACATGTGCTGCTTATAATGTCGCATTAAATTTAATAGAACCTCTCGGGTTTAAATTAGACGATAAATATTTGAAAAGAGCAGGACTTGATTATTGGCATTTAATGAAGATTTATAATTATGTAGATTTTAAAAAATTTAGAACATCAAAAATTAATAAAAGAATTATTGCTTTTAGTAAAAGAGGGAATTTATATCTAAGGGATTTTAAGTTTAAAAGTAATGATATCTTATTATTTGGAAGGGAAGATACAGGATTACCTAAATATATTGTGGAAAATTCTGATGAATTAATATCGATTTATATGCCTAATAAAGCATCTGAAAAAATTCCATGTGATGGTGTTAGAAGTTTAAATTTGTCTGTTGCATGTGGTATTGCTTTATATGAGGCTCAAAAACAATTAAATAAAAACATAAAATGCAGTTGATGTTTTAAAATGATATTAAGTCTCGGTAGCTCAGCTGGTTAGAGCGGCGGATTCATAGCCCGCAGGTCGCGTGTTCAAGTCACGCTCGAGACATTTTTATAAAGGCAATTCTAAAAAACCATATTTCAGAGCCTTTAAAATTATGATTTATTTAGCTTTAAGGAAGGTTGATATGAAATAGTTGCTTCTTTCAATGAGTCTCCATAATATGTTTCTACTGAACGTAGGAGTAGCCAACAAAGGAAGTTGTCTAAGAATACTTTCATAAGTAAAATTTATCTAATTTCATATAAGATCAGTTTTAAAATTTTGCCAATACCTAAAAGTACTTAATTAATAATTTTGTATATCAATTTACTTTATATCAAAACATTTGTTCATTTTAATTATTATCTACTCAATTTAATTCATTGTTCGAAGTTGAATTATTTTTAATCCTTTTTCCTTGATTTTTAAATTTTGTGACACCTTAACTCAAAAGGTAATAATGTGACACTTATTTTTCATGTTCCTTTTTGGCTTTTAAAAATAATTTCTTAAATCTCTTATAATCTAAGTATTCTTTAATAAGATCTAATTCATTTTCAGGATTAATAAATAAATTTTCTTTTTTACTTACGTCTTTTAGGTTATCAGCATTATGAATATTCTTATTATTACTTCTTTGAGATAAAGCTTCTTCAACAAGAATTCCTGTTACTTTAGATTGGCTTATTTTTTTTTCCAAACTAATTTTATTAATAATATTTTGTACTTCAGAACTAGGAAGAAAGCCAATTCTCTTTCTTTGTGATGGCATAAATATTTATTTAGTGCGACACTTGCATAGTTATAGTGTTGCACTATATTAGATGTATGTCAATCAAATGGAATCAAATGGAATTTATAGTTCTACCTTTTTTCTTATTACTTTGGTATTTAGCGTATGATACAAAGCCTACAAGAAAAGATGAAATAGGTATATTGTGGGAACAAGAATTTTTACTAAAGAGGATGAAAATAAAAAATATAATTAATGATAATGATTAACTCGATGTATTTGTACCTAAAAACAAAAAGTTAATTTGATAGTAGATTTTCAATATCTAAAATTTTTTCGTCTTTATTAATTGTTTGGCCAATTTCTGATTTGATATTTAAATGATAATCTATAAGTAAAATTTTTGTTAAAGTCATATCTTCTGAATAAAATTTTATTGGTTGCTTACCGTGTAAATTATCACCACTCATAATAAAAATAAAAAAACATATTGTTAATAATTAAAAGTTGAAATTGAGGTTAAGACATCAATTTTAATAATTAATTTATTTTTACTTAATATATTTTATTTTATATTTTAATTTCTTAATAAGAAATGAGATTAATAATATCTTTTCGAACAAAATTTAAAGAATAATAAAATTACCTACTTTGTATGAAACTTATTTTGATATTCTGTTTTTAATTATTTGAATTTGAATTAAAAGGAAAATCAATATCCTCTCCGTTGCTTATCCTATGAAGCATTAATTCTTTACTAGCTTTACTAACAAAACATTCTTTTGAAGACCTCTCAACATAACTCTGATTTTGAATACTTGGATGCTTATAATTTTTATTCATAAATTTTTAAATAATATTTTTAGTTTATTAACTTCACAAAATCTTATGATAAATTTAATATTTATTTAATATTTAATACTTTATAGTCCCAAAGTAAATTTTCATGTAGTTCTTCTATATTTTTTGAGACTTTAGCAATTTTAATTACATAAAAACGTTCTTGTCTTGATAATTTTTTCTCAAATAAATAATTATTTATTTTATTTATATTTTTATTTACATCCATTTTAATATACAAAAATATCTATTTATTTATTTTAATTTTCTTTTCTTCTAATAAATATCTATTAATAATGTTTTAATTAAATATTTTATTGATATTAGGTAAATATACTTTAAATTAGGCAATAACGCTTATTCATAAATATTTTTTCTCGAATTGAGACATATTTTATTAAACTAAAGAAAATGTTAATTTAAATGAAAAAAAAAGAAGGTGAGGAGTTTGTTTCAAGATCAGTAGTTGATGAAATGATTGAAAAGGCTCTCAGAAGACATAATAGAAGATCTACAATTATTTCTAGTATCCTAGGTTGGATTTTAATAGGTGGATATTCGTTTGGTTTATTTCATGTTGTCCAAAATACTTAATTATAAAACCACTGCATGATAGGTTAGTAAAAAGTATTACTAAGTTTATGAGAAATATACTTAGATCAAACTTGAGAGAGATCAAAAAATACTATTTAAAAAGATCTTCAATTTTACCTAATAAATTATCAAAATCTCTTAATAATGAAATGAAAGAATGGATTAAAGATTCTTTTGAGGGAAATGAGATCGTATGGACTCTGCCGGATCTTACTCAAAAAGAAAGGTTAAATAACTTCTGCAGGGCAATAAAAAAGGAAATCATGTAATTAAATTATTTACCTTTCAAGAAAATAAAATTTATAAAAAACATATCCAAATAATCCCAAAATATTCAATGAAATAACAAAAATCCATAATCCAAGAGGCTGATTTTTTTCTAATTCCTTTACACTAATTTTATCTTTAAAACGTTTCAAATAATTCTTTTTCATAATTGAATTCTATCTATACAAGGAAATTATAAAGTTTAATTTTCCTTGTTTTTCTCTCTTTCTCTTTTTATTGGATATCTTACCAATTCCTTTCTAAGATTCCTCAATAACTTAGTGTGATTCATTATTGTAAATTTCTTTGTGAGGGATTGATGCCAATTCATAGATTCTAAATAAATAAATTACTTGCAAATTCAATAATTTTAAAATTATAATAATTAAGATTACCATTTAATTCATTTTCAATTTAGGACATAAAACATATGACATCAAGTGAATGCTTAAGAGTCGGTCAAAAAGCACCGGATTTTACAGCAACTGCTGTATTTGATCAGGAGTTCAAAGATATAACATTATCCAAATTAAAAGGTAAATGGGTAGTACTATTTTTCTACCCGTTAGATTTTACTTTTGTATGTCCTACTGAAATAACAGCTTTTAGTGATAGATATTCAGAATTTTCAGCTCTTGATACCGAAATATTAGGAGTATCCATAGATAGTAAACATTGTCATCTTGCTTGGATACAAACACCAAGGAATGAAGGTGGTATAGGAGACATAAATTATCCACTTGTCTCAGATTTAAAAAGAGAAATCGCTAAATCCTATAACGTATTAAATGATGACGGAGAAGCTGATAGAGGATTATTTCTAATCAATCCAGAAGGTGTAATAATGCATACTACAGTTAACAAAGCACCTGTTGGGCGTAATGTAGATGAAACTCTAAGAATCTTACAGGGTTATCAATATGTAGCAAATAATCCTGATGAGGTTTGCCCAGCAAATTGGACACCTGGTGAAAAAACTATGCTTGAGGACCCCAAAGGAAGTAAAGAATATTTCTCCGCGTTATAATAAACAAATTAATTTAAATTGAGTTTTAAAATAAAGTAATAATTTATAAATCCAAAATAATATATAGATATCTTCAAAATTGGAATAAGATTATTTATTCTTGGAATAGGTACTGACCAATCACTTAAATTTTTATCAAATGATAAGTATGACCATAAATAATAAAATGTTTCTACAGCGAATAAATAAAAAATATTCACAATAAAAACGTTGTTGAGGTCTATCTTAAAACTATATATAAATGAATAATTAATAGAAGATATTTCAGAATAATAATCAAAGTAAATTAATGACCAAATAAGACTGGAAATAATAAAATAATTTAGAAGCAAAAATTTCTTTATCATTATTCTTGATCTTTCGAATATGAGCAATATTAAAATTATTATTAATAAAATTATTTCAGTTATAAATTGATCATAAGTACTATAATTTGAATATGTAATAATTATTTTAGGAATAATAATAAAATATTTCATTAATAAATAAGAAAGTATAAATAAAATAATAATTAATGGATAAAAAAGATATTTTATTTTATTTTTTTCTTTGTATTTAGTGTCCTTATTGACCTCATAAATGAGGAAATTCTTATAAGAAATAAAAGAAATAAACAAAGGAATTAAAAATCCACTCAAAAAATACAAAATTGAATAAATGTTAGTTTGACTATAGTTAAGCTCAGAAATATTCAACCACTGTTCCTGAACAAAAGGGAATAATGGAACTAAAAATAATAGAATAAATAATAGAAATGAATTGATTTTAATAATGATTTTATTTAATTAATATTATTAATTATACCTTTAATAATTCTGATGCTATTTCTTTAAATCGATAATTATCGATAGTCTCTTCATATATAAGAATATCGACTAATTTATCTAATAAGAGACGATTCATATGTATTATATTAATAGCATTATTTAAGGATATTTTTGATATATTAATAATCTCATTATCAACTTTTGATGAAGTTTTATTAGCGATAAGAGATTTATTTTTTAAAAGGCTATTGCCTAAGAAAATTTTATCAGTTTGTATATCAATACTTACTGGACCTATTTCTGAAAACCCATATTTCATAACCATTTCTTTTGCTATAGCAGTTGAATATGAAAGATCATTCATTGCGCATTGAGTAATTTCATTTTCTCCAAATACAACTATTTCAGCGGCTCTACCGGCCAATGCAATTTCGATTCTTGAAAGTAATAATTTTTTGGATATTAAACCACTAGAGATAACATCTTCGTCTGGTGAGATTTTTGTATATCCACCTAAATATCCAGATCTAGGAAGAATTGTTATTTTATCAACGGATTCTTGACCATTTTTAACAGCAGAAACTATAGCTCTACCGGCCTCATTGTAGGCCCTAAGTTTTTTTGTTTTATTACTAGATACACTATAAGTCCTTAAACCTAATGTTATTTTCTCCAAAGCATCTTCAATATGCTTATTCGTTATTTCTTTAGTATTTTCTCGCGCGCAATGAATTGCACTCTCATTCATCAGATTCTCTAAATCAGCTCCGGAAAAACCAGCTGTTCTTGAGGCCCAGAAATTAAGATCAACGTTTGACGAAAGAGGCTTGCTTAATGAGTGTACTGACAATATTTTTTTTCTTCCTACTTTATCAGGCAGTAAAACTTCAATCCTTCTATCAAATCTCCCTGGCCTTAGCAAAGCTGAATCTAAGATATCGGGACGATTAGTAGCTGCTAAAACGATTACTCCAGAATTTTCATTAAATCCATCAAGCTGGGTTAGCAGTTGATTTAAAGTTTGTTCTCTTTCATCATTACCACCGCCTATTCCAGAACCTCTTTGTCTGCCAATAGAGTCAATTTCATCTATAAAAATAATACAAGGAGATTTTTCTCTGGCTTTTTCAAAAAGGTCTCTCACACGGCTTGCTCCAACACCTACAAAAAGTTCAACGAATTCTGAAGCGGAAATTGAAAGGAATGGAACATCCGATTCCCCAGCTATTGCTTTTGCTAGCAGGGTTTTTCCTGTACCAGGTGGACCAACTAAAAGTACTCCTTTAGGGATTTTTGCTCCTAATTCATTTAATTTTTCTGGATTTTTAAGAAACTCTATCATTTCCTTTAATTCCTCAGCAGCTTCAGGAACTCCTGCTACATCATCGAATCTTGTATTAACATTTTCTATCGAAAAAAATTTAGCCTTACTTTTTCCAAATCCAAAGGCTTTATTAGCTATTTTTGAAGTACTTTTTACTACAAGGACAATACTAAAAATAAACAAGAATAATAAACCAAATGATAATGCAGAATTCGCTATTGAAGTTTCCTTTCTGCTGTTATGAATATTTAAATCGACTCTGTTTACAGTGGCTTTTTCTAAAATAAGCTGATCGTTATAGAAAATTGGAATTTTCTCTTTAATTCCGTTTTTAAATAAAACGTCTAATTCTCTTCTTCTAGGATAAAAATTAATAGATTGAACATTCCCTTTATCTATTTCTATAAGAAGATCCGAATAACTAGAAACAGATTTAGAATACTTAAAATTTGATTGTAAAAACACTATTTTTAATCAAAAAGTCTTTATTTAAAGCTTATCTATTTTAAGTATAAATTGATAGTTATAAACTTATTTTATTATTAATTTTGGAGATAAGCATTAAAGGGCTATAATAGAGTTCTTATATTTTTAAATATGGCTGTCCCAAAGAAGAAAACATCCAAGAGTAAAAGAAATCAAAGGCATGCTGTCTGGAAAGCTAAAGCTTCAGGTGAAGCTCAAAAGGCTCTCTCACTTGGTAAATCTGTACTTACTGGAAAGGCTCAAGGATTCGTTTACCCTATTGATGAAGAAGATAGCGAAAGCGATGATTAAACAATTTTATGATCCCAATTTAAAAGCTTCAAGTATTAATGCATACATTCCACCTATACGGATTTTATCAATCATCAACCAGTAAAAATATATATTTGAATTAGAATTTGGCTTAATTCTTACTACTATTTCAAAAGCTAAAATTAATAATGGAACTATTAAAAATTTATTATCAATTTTACTTAAGTAGTTTGTAATTAGATTTGTAAAAACAAAGTATCCAAAGAAAATTGATATTAAATTAGCAGACTTAATCCTCCATGAAGATTTAAGAAAACCAAAAAAAGTATTTGATATTTTATCAAAAATATAAAAAACCCTAGTTTTTTGCATTATGAACTTTCTTTCTCAATATTTAAGTAATTAAGTAAATATTCAATATTAATATACTTATAAGTTAATTTTGGACCTCTAATTATTTTTGTAGAAATATTTTCATCACCTAAAGTATCTATTAAACAATCAATATTTATTTCACTTGTGAAATTTACAGGTATATTTGATTGAACGCATATTGTTGGTAACTGTGCTGCCTTAGAGGCTTTAAAACCTGGGATGGAATCTTCAAAAACTAAAGAATTTCTTTTCTTAATACCACTGATTTCCATGGCTTTTATATAAGGCAATGGATTTGGTTTCACGAACTCAACATCCTCTGATGTAACAAATGATTCAAATGGCTTAATATCTACGAATAACTTTTTTAATAATAAATTTAATTGAACTTTTGAACTGGAGGTTACTATAAATTGCCTAATATTTTTAGTCATTAATTCTGTTACTAAACGGTAAACCCCTGTTTTTAAAGAAACATTACCATCTTCTACTAAATTTAGATAAATTTCTTGTTTTTTTCTATGTATTTCAATTATAAAATTATCAGAAAAATTATCACCATTTAGTTTAGAGAAATATGAAATTCTATTTTTTCCACCATTTATTTTTAAAAGATCTATATAAGTAGAATTGTCCCAATACCAATCTATTCCAAGGATATTAAAGGCATTGTTGAAAGCCGGCAAATGAGCTTCTAGCTCAGTGTTAGCAATTGTTCCATCTAGATCCCAGTAAACTCCATCAAGTTTATGCATTTAGGATTTATTGAATACTTATCTACGGTAAAAAACAAGCGCAATTATTGCTGGTCCAGCAATAGCTACTACTGCTAATGGTATTAAAGTTGCCATGATAGTAAAATATTAATGTGATTCTATTTTTACAAAAAAAGTAATCGACTGTACTGATACGTTACAAGATTGAATTAAATTATGAAATCATGGACATGTATTGAAAACTGTGGAGCATGCTGCAAGCTTGATCTTGATGAAAGAGAAAATATAGATGAAATTCTTAAAGAGGAGGATATTAACCTTATTAAGTCAATGACAAATAATGATGGATGGTGCAAACATTTTGATAAAAAAAATAAAAAATGCTTGATTTATAAAAATAGGCCCCATTTTTGCAGGGTAGATGTTTTTTCTAAGAATTTTGAAGAATACTTTATAAAAGGAGATGAATTTCTTATAAAATGCTGTAAGCAGCATATAAATTCAATTTACGGGAAGAGAAGTGAACAAATGAATTTATTTAAAGAAAAAAATATTTAATTAAATAAATGGGAATTGATAATGGAAATAAAAACAAAGAAAAAGATATAGAGAAAGGTTTTTTCTCTATTTTTGTAACAAGTTTTACAACAATTTTTATTGCTGAATTAGGAGATAAGACACAATTAGCGACTCTAATGCTTTCTGCAGAATCTGGGAAACCTCTTATTGTGTTTATTGGTAGTTCATTCGCCTTACTTTGTTCAAGTATTGTAGGAGTGATTATTGGCAAATGGATTTCATCAAAAATAACTAAGGGAAAATTCTTATTATTTACGGGCATACTTATGACATTAATAAGTATATGGATTGGCTATAATATTTATATGATTTATTAATTTAATATTGATAATTGATCTTCTAATATCTTCATTCGTAACTGTCTTAATAGCTGAATTGGGGGACAAAACTCAATTAGCTACCCTTACATTGAGTGGTTCATCTCAAAAACCATTAGCCGTTTTATTGGGCTCGGCATCTGCATTGATACTAGCAAGTCTTGTAGGTGTCTTAGCTGGAGGATCAATATCAACATTTGTACCTGAAATATATCTAAAATTAATCGCTTCAACAACATTTTTTATTATTGGTTCTAAATTAATTTATGATTCTTTTGGTTACCAAGAATTTAAAGACAAAACCTAAATCTTTTTTAATCAGTTGCTTTAATGTAAAATAAAAAGGTAATTTTTAGAAATAATTTTCAGATATAAAAATTATGTTTAGTACCTCTTTAATAATTAATAAGATTAAAAAAGAAGAATCTGTTGATTATAAAAAATTATGCAAGTTACTTAAAATATCAAAAAAATTAGAAAAAATAAAATTAGATATTGCATTAGAAGCACTAGAAAGACTTGAAATAATTAAAAGGACAGAGGATAACGAATTTTTGAACATAAGAGAGAACAATCATATTTCGGCAAGAATTAGATGTAGTAGTAAAGGTTATTGTTTTGCTGTTAGAGATAATTCCGATGAGGATATTTACATAAAAGAAAATTTAATTAATCATGCTTGGAATGGAGACAAAGTACTTGTAAGGATTATTAAAGAAGGAGTTAAAAGAAGATCTCCAGAAGGAATAGTAGATTGTATTCTAGAAAGAGAAAATAAATTTCTTTTAGCAAAGGTACAAATCCTTGATGATCAAGTATATGGAATTCCAATTGATGATCGGATTTTATCAAAAATAAAACTTCCGAATTCTGATAAAAAATATATTTATTGTTCTAAAGAAAAGAATATTGTAAAAATTGAAATAGATATGTTTCCAATAGCACAAATTGAGGGATCCGGTCATGTAATTCAAGAATTAAAACTTCATGAGAATGAAAAGGTTGATAATGAATTTG
>CEUK01176980.1_pt1 | contig 15071 bp, 14 predicted proteins | sample 356451 | NCBI WGS metagenome assembly CEUK01 (sample SAMEA2622843, study PRJEB7988) | marine metagenome | isolation source: saline water (ENVO:00002010), including
AGAGCAGAGCTTATTTTTGGGTAAAAGTATGCGGTTGCCCTGGCGCAAACCCGATCACGGCCTGACTTTGCGGCCGGTTCTAGTCAAAAAATGGCGACCGTTTTTCCGTGGTGCTGATCAGGTTAACCGGGCGATTCAGCATTTGCCCACCGTCCCGCGCAATCGGGATCCAGGGGAAAGTGCCACGACCCGTAGCCGGTTTCAACACAAATAAATCAAACGGTACCGAGATAAAGAATCCCTTGGTAAAACTACCTTCGCCGTATTCTTCTGCTGACACATTGGTAAACGACGCAAACGCACCTACCACAATGCCGCTGTCGAAGCGCTTGGCGAATTCGATATTCACCCCTTTGTCACGCGCCAGGAATTGACCTGCGCTCAGGCGAATGCGCGCATCAGGCAAAATCTCAGGTTGCCAGTACACACTGGCGAAACCGGTAAAAGCTTTGTAGTCCAGTAAACCGAATTCGTTTTCGAAATCGCGCTGCTGAACATAGTTCGCGTCGATACCGAATGCCCAGCGGCTGTCGAGCGGCCGGTACATCACTTCAGCGCCCACACCGGCGTACATGGTTTCAAGGTATCCTGCATACCCCGCGTAATACCAGTCATCGCCGTACGTGTCGAACCAGTTGCCGTATAGCGAGTTCATCGACATAACGCCGTTGGTTACGTATTCGCGTGTTTGTGTGCGCACGCGCGGCAATGCAGATTCTTCGTTATCCACTTTAAAGTTGAATTTATCGAAGTTCTCCAACAGCGTCGCGCTCACCGTACCATACACACCGAAGTTACGATTAAACTGGTAACCGCCGGTGAACATCAGGCCAGCCTGATACATGTAAAAGGCTTCCGGGTTACCAATAGACTGCGTCCAGAAGAACTCTGCGCCGTAAAACATGCCAGACTCGGTTTTGGGGGTAAAGTTATCCCGTGTTTCAGCATCGGGCGACGTGCGGTAGTAGGTCGATGGCAAATCGGTTTCAGGCACTTCGTACTTCGCGTGCTGCTTGAATTCATCCGCATCCACTACCGTGTCGACCATCAGGTGGTTACCCGTATGCTCGACAATGTGGTATTCCTTCACCGTCTCTGGCATTTCGGATGCCAGAATGCGCCCTACCCGCTCGATGGCTTCTTCGTTATCGCGATACGAGGTTTGCACCCCGTAAATGGTCGCGCTGGTTTCATCGATATCCATGTCATTTGGCACGAACCCGCCGTTGGTCACGAGGTTGCTGACCAGCCGTTGCTTGTTAACGGACTCAACGTCTGCAGCGGGCTCTTTGTCGGTAATATCCATTGGCGGACGGACAATTTTTTGCTGTTTGACGGTGTGCATATTCAACCGGTAGCTCACCCCAAACCCAACCGTGTTGCCGCGCTGATAGTTGAGGGTAAAGTCAAACCCCTTCCAGCGATACAACGCCCCTACGTTCCAGCGGGAGTCCTGTTGCAAAGCACCTGCGCGGTCATCTACGTAGTTATTCCCTTCGTATTCCGCTTTTAACGTCAGCCCGTCTATGGGAGTGCGGTATTCTACCCCCCCAAAGAACGCCATAGGCCCCTTGAAGAAGTTTTGGTAATCCACCTTACCGCCACGGCCCGAGAACCCAGTAGGTCGCTCACAATAGCTGTCGCGCAGTTTACAAAAAGGACTGGTTACGTCGTCATGGGTACCCATGTACCCCCAACCCACACCGGCGTGAAAATCAAAAGGGCCGACAGACTTACTCATATTGACAAATTCGCTGTCGAAGAAGCCCGTGCCCCCAAAGTCGCGGAATCCTAACGATATGTCGGGCAGATAGTAACTTTCTTCCCACAAGCGAAATTTTACGTCGAGCCCTTTGTCTTTGAGGGTTTGGTCGCCACTAAAGCTGTCTACGTTACTGTAAAGCCGGGTACGGGTATCGGTATAACGCGCGGTAGCTTCCATCCAGGGGAAGAGCTGCAGGCTCACCGACCAAAAGCGGTATTCCTGATTGTCTGTGTAATTGAGAGATAACGACCCTTCGGGCATCATTCGGGCCGTTGGGGTTTGCCACAGACCTACTCCTCCCTGCACCATTTGCGAGGGCGATACACTGTAAGGATTATCTGCAGCCGGTACTTCATCTGCTACCGCTACACCACTCATTAATGCCGTTGCCACGGCAAGCCTTAAATTCAAAGCAGTCACGGTTACATCCTGTGTTGTAGCAAGCTGGCGATATGATCATTGAGCTGCTCAATGTCGTCGCTGAATAAATCAGTTTGAAGCGGCAGGTAAATCACACTGCCTGGCATTGGCTTATAGTGTGTATTGTTCCAGTAGGCGATACCCTGCTTGGACACCTTGCCATCAGGCTCTATGACGTACACATAATCGTTATCGGCGGAGTCCGCTGGCTTTGCTTGTTGCAGGTAGTCATGCACGGTCGAGGCATTGTTAAACGCCAGTGTCTGTTGCGCACCAATTTGACCAACCAGCGACACACTCTGCATGCTGGGCTTCGCTTTTATGTAATAGCGGCCCGACACAAAGCCGGGATTGCGTTTGGGATTTAATCTGGCCTGATCGAAATCGACATCAATGTTGAGCCGTCGCATAAGGTGCCAGTCGCTGACGTCACGGTAAAGATCGCTCAACAGAGTATGGCGAGCAGACCCCGAGGATTGTCGGCGGATCAGATTTGCAAGTAGCTGCATGACCTCAGCACGCTGCGCTTCTGCTTTCGGGCTGTCCAGTTCATACACTTCGGCCCCGGCCCAGTAAACCGAATGCGGGTCGGAAAGTTTTTCCAGCACCTCAGCCAGCTTGACGGGTTTGTCGAAGGTAATAATAGTGTTTTGGGCATTGAAAGATAGCTGCGCAGCATTACTTCCTGAGCTTAACACACAAAATAAAAGCAAGAATCCCAGTACAGATTTCATATTACTGGCCCTCGCCTTTCTTAATATGACGCACAATACGGCTGACATAGGTAATGATCATGTCCTCAGTAAATGGCGAAGCGGTCTGTTCACTATAAAAGACATACCCAGAGACAGGTTCAACAAGGTATAAATTTTGCCATTCATAGCTGCTATCCCAATAGGGAGCAGACTGCTCAATACGAACGGTTTCCACCCATTTTTGCAGAGTAAAAGTTCTGCCGTAAAATGTTTTATCTTCCACACCTTCAGAAGTGAAGGTTGATTCAACGGGAAGTCCAAACTCGTGATTGGCGACGTCTATGGTGTATTGCCACTTATTAGCTGATGCGGTGGACTTATCTACCAGAGGATTGGCCTCTAGCTCACTTGTTTGGAGCAGGTCGTTTTGAAACCCCGATGTTTGAACAAGTTTGTCGTGATGAAACACAAACACAGCGTGATCAGCTGATACCCATTTGTACTTATCGTCTTCCAAATAGGCAAGGGCAAGAAAGGCGGGATTTTTGTCACCCAGCTCTAATTGCAGTAAGTCGATTTTACTTTGTTCGACTTCTTCGAAGCTCTTTTCAGGACCTGAGCGAAATGCAAGGCGCAAAGACTCCATATATAAACGATGTGTGGAAGAGCAACTTACAAGGAAAGCGGTAACCACTGCCAAACAGACAAGGTTACGAAAAGATCTAACGGTCATGCAGCAATTTTGGCCTTAAGATGAACTGATTCCATGTTACACAATAAAAAAGCCGCCTTGAAGGCGGCTTTTTTAAAAATCGTTAACGCTTACTGTTCGCCAGGTGCGTAGATGTAAGTCACAGTTACCGGTACAGTAACAGTTTGTGTACCAGATACAGTTACTGTGTTAGTTACAGTTGTGCCGATGCATACGCCGTCAACCAGTTCGTCGTCGCCGTTACAATCGCCGTCACCATCGCCGTCGCCATCACCGTCTCCATCGCCGTCACCAACAACAGATTTGCCTCGGTTATTAGCAATAATTGATGCAGCCAGAGAGGTTACGATAGCACCAGCCGCAACAGCAGCAGATACAACGCTTCCACTCGCAGCACCAGCAGCACCTGCGCCGCCAGTACCTTCTTGGGCATAAGTACCCGCTGACAGGATGGTCGACGCACCTATCAACGTAGCAAGTAATGTTTTCTTCATGATTAGTCCTTTCTTTGGATATCCGCCAGTAAGGCATATTAGTGCATTTTGCACCAGATGACTATAGGCTAAGAAAAATTAATCAAACATTAATATTTCCGCCCAGTGTCTAAAAACCATCCATGTTTTATGCCAAAAAATCAGTAAAATAGAAATATCCTGGCTAAAATTTCTACAGCAATCCTTGCTGAGCGAGTGAGCATACCTGATTGTCGGCGACAATAAAATGATCAAGCACCTGAATATCTACCAGTTCCATCGCTTTTTTTACGTCCCGGGTTAACGTAATGTCGGCCGGGCTGGGCTTGGGGTTACCGGAAGGGTGGTTGTGGACCAGAATAACAGCCGCGGCGTTATCTGCTAGCGCCTGCTTTACCAGCTCTCTGGGATAAACAGCCGCAGCGTTAATGGTGCCGGTAAACATCTTCCTGAATGCCAGTAAATGATGCTGGCTATTGAGCAACATGAGGGCGAAGACTTCCTGGTTCAGATCCCGCAACTGTGCGCGTAGATAGAGTTTAGCGTCTTCTGCACTATGAAACATCGAGCGTTCGTGCAGCGGTTCAGCCAAATGACGCCGGCATATTTCCATGGCGGCCTGAAACTCACAAAACTTGGTTTCTCCAATGCCGGTAACTTTGCACAAATGGCTTTTTGGCGCCGTCATTACGCCGCGCAGCGAACCAAATGTCTGCAATAAGCAACGGGCAATATCCAGCGCGGACAGTCCCTGATTGCCACTGCGGATCAACACCGCCAGTAACTCGGTATCCGATAGCTGCGCCACGCCCTGCGCTAACAGCTTCTCACGCGGGCGGGACTGTTCGGGTAACCTCAGTAATGTCATGGGATCTCTCGCTTGGTAAAGACAGCCATAGCTTAATTAACCGGGTTGTTCATGCCTACTGCACTTCTGCCGTGTTTTCATGCACTAATTTGGCGCATGAATAACACCTTCAACGCCATCACTTTTTGATCAATAGCTACACAGCTGAGCCCTTGCATGGTAGTCTTTCGGCGTTTATTCAGTCAGGTGAATATAAATGTCATTAGCAGGAAAAAAGGTGGTTCTGGGGATCACTGGCGGCATTGCAGCTTACAAAACCCCGGATCTGGTAAGAAAACTCACCGCACAAGGTGCCATTGTCAGAGTCGTATTAACCGATTCTGCTACCCATTTTGTTAGTGAGCTGTCGTTACAGGCTGTATCGGGTCACCCGGTAAGCACCGACTTATTGGATCCAACAGCCGAAGCCGCCATGGGCCACATTGAACTGGCCAAATGGGCTGATATATTGCTGATCGCGCCTACCACCGCCAATACTCTCGCCAAACTGGCAAATGGGATTGCCGATGACTTACTTACCACATTATTCCTGGCCACGACGGCCCAGGTAGTCATTGCGCCAGCAATGAATCAGCAAATGTGGAAAGCCATGCCTACGCAGGCAAATATTAACCGCGTTCAGCAGTATGGTGCTTTCCTGGTTGGTCCGGCCGACGGCGAACAGGCCTGTGGTGATGTTGGTCCCGGTCGCATGCTGGAACCAGAAGCCATTGTTGAAAGCCTGATGACCTATATAAGCCGCGAGCAGCCGCTTGCAGGCAAATCCCTGGTTATTACTGCGGGCCCTACGCGTGAAAGCCTGGACCCGGTGCGCTTTATTTCTAATCACAGCTCGGGAAAAATGGGTTTTGCGATTGCCCAACAGGCGCTGGCTTTAGGCGCAAAAGTAACCCTGGTTGCGGGACCGGTGAATTTGCCTACGCCTGTTGGTGCCAGTCGAATCAATGTTGAAAGCGCCGAGCAAATGCTCGAGGCCGTTATGAGTCAGGTAACAAACAGCGACATTTTTATTGCTACCGCAGCTGTGGCGGACTACCGCGCGTCTGATATTGCCGACAACAAAATAAAGAAGAATGCGGATACGTTAACACTTACTTTTGTAAAAAACCCTGATATCCTAAAAACGGTTGCCGGATTGCCTAATCCTCCCTTTTGTGTAGGGTTTGCGGCAGAGAGCCAGAATGTTGAAGCTTATGCTCAAAAGAAACTGGCCGATAAAAAGCTGGATATGATTGCTGCCAACGACATTACTCGGGCAGGATTAGGGTTTAATAGTGACGCCAATGCGCTACATGTATTTTGGAAAGACGGCAGTGTCGAGCTACCGCCTCAACCCAAAACCGAATTAGCACTGGCATTATTGAACCTGATAAACGAACGATACCAATTACAACACAGTTAAATTTTTACTGAACGCATTATTCGGTGATCAGTAGGTACGCCGACAATGGAGGAAGCACGCTCATTATGCCTGCCGCAAAAAAAACCAATCGCAGAGCACAGATTCTACAGGCGCTGGCCGGAATGCTCGAAACCAGTCCGGGTCAACGCATTACTACCGCAAAGCTAGCGGAGAAAGTTGGCGTTTCTGAAGCTGCGCTTTACCGCCACTTTCCCAGCAAAGCGCGGATGTTTGAAGGCCTGATTGAATTCATTGAAGAGACGTTGTTTTCTCGCATTAATAAAATCATTAATGAAGAAAAAGATTCTGCAGCACGTTGCCAGCTGATCCTGCATTTGATCTTAGGTTTTGCCGAAAAGAACCCGGGCATTACCCGAATCTTAAACGGCGACGCCTTGTTGGGTGAACAAGAGCGCTTACGCTTGCGAATAGCCAAATTGTTTGAGCGGTTGGAAACACAACTCAAACAGATTTTGCGTGAACGCAGACTGCGCGAAGGTAAGCAACTGACTGCCGACGAAGCCTTAATTGCCAATACCCTGATTTGTTTTACTGACGGACGTATTAATCAATTCATTCGCACTGGCTTCCAACGCAAGCCAACCGAGCACTTCAACGAACACTGGGCTTGTTTCAAGCAGTCTTTCTTCTGCTAGCCCCCAAACAGCGATGCGGCTGCATCGCTGTTTGCATTTTCCTTAATGCCTACTACATTTAGAACGTTTATTCTTTTAAAAATCAGAGCGTGAGTTATGCCACGAAAATCACTGTATGACGTCAATGCCATTATGGAGCAGGCGGTTGATATTTTCCTGGAGCACAGTTTTCACGGCGCCGTAATGGAAGAAATCATTGCCCGTACTGAATTTAACCGACGAGGCTTTTATTTAGAATTTGGCAGTAAACAACAGTTTTTATACGACACCCTGTCTTATTATCATGAGCACACTCTGGCCCCTATTGTTCAACACCTTGAAAACCACCATGGTATTGCGTCTATTGAAGCCTTCTTCGATGCGTACATTTCTGTCATGTTTGGCAGAGGGTGTCTATTGATCAATATGGTCACAGAACTTGGCCATGACGATACGACCATTCAGTCAATGGGCCGGCATTATTTAGACCGCTTACAGCTTGGTTTTATTGGTTGTCTGGAGCAAGCACAGCGCCAGGGGACGGTAAAGGCCGAGATTAACGTAGAAGCCGTTGCGCTGCAGCTCACCTGCTTTGTACAAGGCTTTGCCGTGAACAGTATTCTGGCAGAAACCAAAGAAGAACTGCACATTGCAACGCAAGCGTTACTGAACCCGATTATTACCGCATAAACAACATTCTCGCCCTCTGGTACCCTGGCACGAAATCATTATAATCCGTGAGGGCTGATTCTCCCCTCTTAACTGAATGGCATTCGAAATGAAGCCAGAGAGAGCAGCCTTCCATTCGGATTGGTGTCGCGATACCCGATTCCTATATTTTTTCACGCGCAACGTTGGTGTTTTTAGCGAGATATTATGACCGATAAGCAAGTTCTGTATCGTATTCAGTTTGTCAGTAATGGCGAGCGGTATGAATTGTACGTAAGAGAATTATCTCAGGGTGGGCTTTTTGGCTTTGTTGAAATTGGCGATTTTGTGTGGGACAACCACACGCATTTAGTGGTAGATCCGACGCACGAAAAGCTCAAAGATGAGTTTGCCGACGTTACTCGCACGTATATACCCATGCACAATGTATTGCGTATCGACACAGTAAAAAAACAAGGGACTGCCAAAATCACTCAACTATCTGATAAAGTAACTGCTTTCCCAAGTCCAATTTACACACCGAAGAAAGACTAACCGTGTAAAAGCAGTAGCGAAGAGGATTGTTAACCCATGGTGATATTTGCTTCAATTGCAGCGCTGGTCCTGTTGTTGGTGTACTTTGTAATGCGTGTTCAAAGCTTGCAAAAAGAGCTGGTGCTATCCCAGTCAAACCTCAAAGCCAGCAATCGTCGCATCAGTGATTCAACCAGCGGCATGGTCATGCTGGCAAAGCAAATCCAGCACTTTTTGGTGGAACGCCTGGAGTCGTCACACAAACGTGGTTTAATTGACACGGGTGCGTTTGAAGTATTTCAGTTTGTTTTTCACAATATCAGTACCATTGCAGTGTTATGCATGGATAAGGGTATGAGCGTGGAAGAAGCGCTGAAGTCGGTACTGCAGGAATCAGAACTCACCATGGAGTCCATCAGGGAAAAGGTAAAACTGCAACCCAGTGAAATTAGAGTTGCCTGGAGCCAGAACACGTTAGAAGGTTTTGTTATTGCCTGTAAAGGAATTAGCTTCCCGGTAACCAAAACTGAATCAGCCAGTTCCTAAACGCTTTTTGAGTACACCATTTAACGCTTCGCAGTTTGTTTCGGGCTCAGCGTTAACGCAATAAATTGAATGCCTCTTGCAGAGGCATTTTTTTGCGCTACAATACTGTATATAAATACAGTATTTTTTAATTATGAAAAGCGCCATTCACACGTTAACCCAACACCCGGATATCTATTTGGGTAATGCAGCCGTCGCCGCTCAATCTCCGATTGAGCGATTGCCTTTGGGTGTAAAAGCACTGGATACGGCGCTGGCAGGAGGGATACCCAGCGCAGGGTTATCCCGTATTCGCTGCCATCAGGGCAGTGGTGAATTGCAGTTATTGCACCCGGTGTTTGCTGCACAACGCAATACTGGCAAAAAGGTGATTTGGTTATACCGCCATCAAAGTATTAACCCGGTCTGGTTGGCGAAACACAAGTTACTCACGGACAGCTGGTTACTCTCACCTGCGAATGAACAAGATGCGCTATGGGCCTGCGAGCAGTGCATTAGAAGCCAGGCATGCAGTTTAATTGTGTACAGTTACGCTTCGCTAAATGCGAAAGCTGCGCGTAGGCTGCAGGTACTAAGCAAACAGTACCAATGCCTGTTGCTGAATATTGACTACAACCTGCAGACGTTTATGTCATTGCCCGTTAATGTGGATTGCGAGCTGTATTACAAAGATACGCAATGGTATATCACGCTTCACAGGGTAGTTGGCAGTTGGCCGAAATCTGACATCCCTATTTGTAACCCGTTACCGGCAAGCAACGATGCCATTATTACTGCCATGCGCGAAACACAATCGGCTTCGGTATCGACGCTCACCGGCAGTTAGCGGGTTTCCCCAATGCAGTGGCTCTATGCGCACTTTCCTTCGTTGCAACTTGATCACTTTGTGCTTGAACAAGCCGAGGATAAACAAGCTGCGCTTGTGGTGTTTTGCCCTCAACACAATGAAATTTTGCAGGTATCTCAATGTGCCTCAACTGCCGGCATTAAACGGGGAATGGGGCTTGCCCAGGCTTGCGCTTTATTAAACCGAATCCAGCTTATTCCCTATTCAGCTGAAGTGGAATGCCAACGGCTACACCTGCTGGCAAATCAACTTTATCGCATTGCATCGGATATTGTTTTACTCGAACCTCAGGGCATCGCCATAAAGCTGGACCCCATTATCCACTACTATCACTCGGTTGATAATTTTGTGGCGTTGTTTCACCACGTTCTGCAAAGCACGGCGCTGCTCTACCACTTCGCGAGTGGCCCTAGCGTCGAGGCAGCTCAGGTATTGGCGTTAGCCGGCGCTGATACGGTTTACCATTCCAACGCTCAGGCATTGTTAGCTCTGCAAAGCGTATCGCTGAAATACACCCAGTTTACCTCAAAGCAAGTCAGTCAGTTTGACCGCATGGGGATCCGAACACTACAGGCGGTTTTTCAAATCCCGTTAGAGGAAGTGGGGAAGCGATTTGATAATGCCCTGATCAGTTACCTGCTGGCTTTAAAAGGCAATAAGACCGTTCCCAGGGCAACCTTTCATCCAAAACAACATTTCCGCTACCAGTGTGAACTTCCCTATGAGTTAGAAGACAGCATGAAACTGCTCAGGTTTTTAACTCAACCTGTAGAGCAATGTTGTGAGTATCTGGTAAGCCAAAACCTGACCACTGATTCACTGCAGCTTACTCTGCATCTGGCGGACTCGCCTAAGCAACATGTAGAAGTTCGCGCAGGTGCGCCTATGCACAATGCGAAAGACTGGCTCAGTTTAATTACGTTAAAACTGGAACAGCTTGCACTGACATCTGCTATTCGCGGCTTTCAACTACGCTGTGAACACACAGTTGTATTTCATGCCACGAGTGAGCATTTATTTGCCGTGCGATTTAATCAGCATGCCGAAAACATGCTGATGGGCACACTGTTAGCTAAATTGGGGTCAGACGCGGTTATCACTCCAAGGGTATGTCACGATCATCGTCAGGACTTGCACATTCGTCATGGTTTACCCCATTCCGGGGCGGCCTGTGAACAGCTTCCCTCTGGTCAGCATCCGTGCTGGTTGCTAATCGACCCCCAGCCTTTGTCGACACAAACCAAAATTGTGTATGGCCCGGAACGCATTCAAACCGGATGGTGGGATGATAGCGCGGTAAAGCGAGATTATTTTATTGCGCTCAGTTCCACGGGGCAGCGGCTGTGGATATTCCGCGATCATCAGTCTAACTGGTTTGTTCACGGGTACTTTAGTTAGTATGTTTGCTGAGTTAGTTTGCCAGAGTAATTTTTCTTTTCTCGAAGGTGCCTCTCACCCGGAAGAGCTTGTCAGTACCGCCGCGTTTTACGGTTACGAGGCGATTGCCATAACCGATGAATGTTCTGTTGCCGGCATAGTTAGAGCCTGGCAGGAGATCCAGTCCAACCGCTTACCGGTAAAACTGATCACAGGCAGCCTGTTTACCTTTTCAGATTCACTTCGAATTGTCTTACTTTGTCCGAACAAGCGGGCTTACTCCGAGCTGTGCCGTATTATTACGAACGCCCGACGTCGCTCTGCAAAGGGTCAGTATTCGTTGGCTGAATGGGATTTAAAATCGATTCGCGATTGTTTTATTGTTTGGCTACCTAAAGGAAATGAGCATGATGAACACTGGGGTGACTGGTTGGCGAAACACCACCCTGAGCGGTGCTGGATTGGCGCATCACGCTTACTGGATGGGAGCGATCACGAGACTTTCGCGCATACCCGCAAGCTGCATCAGACGTATCATTTTCCGGTAGTCGCCACCAATCAGACGCTTTGTCATCACACTGACCGACAACCGTTACAACATGTGTTGCACGCAATACGTGAAGGAAAGCAAATTAATGAGTTAGGGTTTGACGCAATGAAAAACCAGGAGCGCAGCCTCAAGCCCCTGACCACCCTCACCCGCTTGTACCCCAAAGCCTGGATAGATGAAAGCATTGCCCTGGCCCACCAGTGCGAATTTTGCCTCAGTGAACTCAAGTACCAGTACCCCAGCGAACTGGTACCTGACGGCTTTAACGCTACCACTTACCTGCGTCATTGCGTTGAGCAAGGTATTAAACGGCGCTTTCCTGAAGGGGTTACAGACAGCATTCGCGGGATCATTGAAAAGGAACTCACACTGATTCATTCCGAGGGATACGAGTACTTTTTCCTCACTATTTACGACATTGTTCAGTTCGCTAAATCACAGGGTATTTTGTACCAGGGCAGAGGCTCCGCGGCTAACTCCGTGGTGTGCTACTGCCTTGAAATTACGGCCGTAGATCCGAGGCAAATCAATGTGCTGTTTGAACGATTCATTTCTAAAGAACGCAACGAGCCGCCGGATATCGACGTCGATTTCGAACATGAACGCCGAGAAGAAGTCATTCAGTATATCTACACCAAGTACGGACGAGAACGCACGGCACTAGCGGCAACGGTGATCACCTTTCGTTTTAAAAGTGCATTCAGAGAAGTGGGTAAGGTGTTAGGGTTTGACGAGTCGCAGTTGGGTTACTGGTTAAAGCAAATTAACCTCAGAGACAGAACCATTGGCTGGAAAGCGCAATTAACCAGCCTTGGTCTCGACAATACAAATAAAAATCTCGCTCACCTGTTTAGTATTACCGAAGCGTTACTTGGCTTTCCGCGACACCTTTCACAACACGTAGGGGGATTCGTTATTTCAGCAGGTCCCTTATACGAATTGGTGCCTGTAGAAAATGCCGCTATGGCGGAACGAACGGTGATCCAGTGGGACAAAGACGATTTAGAGTCACTTGGCTTACTGAAAGTCGATGTTCTCGCTCTGGGTATGTTAACCGCCATCAGAAAGATCTTTGCGCTTATTGAGCAGCGTTATGATTTACCGGTTAGTATTCCGTTTATCAGTAAACATGCTGATGACAAGCAGGTTTATGATGCAATTTGCAACGCTGACACTGTTGGCGTATTTCAAATTGAGTCACGTGCGCAAATGTCGATGCTTCCCAGATTAAGACCGCGCTGCTATTACGACCTCGTTGTACAGATAGCCATTGTCAGGCCAGGCCCTATTCAGGGTGACATGGTCCACCCCTATTTATTACGGCGACATGGTGACATGCCAGTCACCTACCCTTCAGAGGAAGTAAGGTCGGTATTAAGCAGGACAATGGGGGTGCCTATTTTTCAGGAACAGGTAATTCAGCTGGCTATGGTGGCAGCAGGGTTTACCGGCGGCGAAGCAGACCAGTTACGACGTGCAATGGCAAGCTGGAAGAAAACCGGCAAGTTGCTTCAATTCCGAAGCAAGCTAATAGATGGGATGACAGAAAGAGGCTACAAAAGTGAATTCGCTGAGCAGTTATTTGAGCAAATTTGTGGATTTGGTGAATATGGTTTTCCCGAGTCTCACTCGGCGTCATTCGCTGTTCTGGCCTATGTTTCATCCTGGCTTAAGTACTATTTTCCTGCCGAGTTTTACACCGGATTAATGAACAGCTGGCCAATGGGGTTTTATTCTCCCGCTCAGCTTGTAAAAGATGCACAACTTCACCAGATTCAGGTATTGCCTGTCTGTATCAATCATAGCGAATACGATCACAGCTTAACTGCTGCAGGGGAATTACGTCTGGGGTTACGTCAGGTGAAAGGGCTGTCAGAGGAAGGTGCGCGCAGACTCGTTACAAATCGACCTCCATCCGGCTTTACGCAGCTCTCATCTATACAGCAATGTGGATTATCTCAGGGAGATATTGCAGCGCTTGCCAGTGCGAATGCACTCACTGATATTTCAGCGCACCGCTTTGATGCCCGATGGAAAGTGGCAGATACCCAGCAGTCGTTACCCTTATTCAGCGAAGAAAGCAGCGATACATACCAGGTATCAGCACCTTCGCCAGCTGAAGATATGATTGAAGACTATGCTTCACTGGCAATGTCGGTAGATAAACACCCCATTGCGCTCTTAAACGCTTCAGGCGAGCTTAAACATATTACTTTTGCCAATCAGTTGGCTCATAAAGCACACAAGACGCCGGTCAGAATTATAGGTAATGTCGTTGGTAGACAAGCACCTGGAACGGCAGGCGGCGTAACGTTTGTTACATTAGAAGACCATACGGGCAATATCAATGTAATTGTCTGGCAGAATACCGCGAGGGCCCAAAAACAACCTTTCCTCAGTGCCACTATTCTCGAGGTACATGGCATTCTGGAACGTTCAAAGGAAGGAGTGTGTCATGTTATAGCAGGCAAACTGATCAACAGAAATGACATGTTTTCATCATTAACCGTTAAATCCAGAGATTTTCATTGAGCGCAAATAGTAGTAAGTACCTACATACGAAAAAACACTTATTCTTAGTCTTTATGGCAAACATTGTTAGAACTACTTGTAATATAGTTCAGTGTTGCTAGGTTTATACTATCAGAGCAGCGGCAATATATTTATGCGTGTAGTCTATCTTCTGTTTTCCATCACATGTCTTCTATTATCTTTGTCTGTCAGGGCGGAAACCTACGTTGTTGCATCTCAAAATATTCCTTACTACCCTCACTACGAGTTTTCTTCGGACGTAGATAAAGGTTTTGCCTGGGCACTCTTAGAAGCGTATTCAAAACACACAGGCGTGAGTTTTGAATATGTAGCTATGCCGGTACTGAGACTTCAGGTTGAGTTAGAAAAGGGGAATGTCGATCTGGTTTATCCTGACCACCCAACGTGGACAAACCCAGTGAACGATAACAAAACAAAGCATTACAGTGCACCGTTAACCGACAGCTTGGTTGGTACGTTTGTTAAAGCACCTCGTTATGGTCAGGATATAAGCCGGATAAGAAAACTAGCCATAGTGCTTGGTTTTTCTCCTCTATATTGGCAGGGCAGAATAGATAGTGGCAAAACCAAACTCATTTCCGTTGCGGATAACAAGGCAGCACTTTACCTTGCACAGCTGGATCGGGCGGATGCTGTTGATATGGATTATTACGTTGCCAATTACTTACTGAGCACGCTATCTGATGTTGACGACTTTGTCCTTGATCCCAACCTACCGGTAACAACGGTAGAGTTTTGTTTATCGACGCTGAATAACCCGGAGCTAGTTGCCGATATCAGTGAATTCATTGCTCAGCATCCTGACGTTGTTGCAAAGTTAAAAGCGCAATATGGATTAGACGATCCAACGGAAAGACTGAAAAAATTGCGCAATCAATAAAGGTCCCTGATAAATCATCCCGACCATATGCCCCATCCGTCGTCCCGGCCTCGTGCCCCATCCGTCGTCCAGGCCTCGTGCCGGGATCTTATGAACAGTCTATTTAAATTGATCAGGTTTATTTAATACCAATTAGTATTGAAGTGTGATCTAATTAGTAGCCACC
>CEUK01030120.1_pt1 | contig 15064 bp, 13 predicted proteins | sample 356451 | NCBI WGS metagenome assembly CEUK01 (sample SAMEA2622843, study PRJEB7988) | marine metagenome | isolation source: saline water (ENVO:00002010), including
CCCCCTTACTGTTTTACTGTTATAATCTCTAATCTGATAGGGATTTCTCGGCATGAGTTCTTCAACTAGAAACCATTCCGAATGCTATGGAGCCTTACTCGAAAGAGCCTGTAACATTGATTGAACACGTTTTCCCGGGAGACACTAACGACCATGACACCCTGTTTGGCGGGAAATTACTCTCCATTATGGATAAAGCTGGAGGCATATCTTGCTCAAAGTTTGCTCATCGTGAATTCGTAACAATTTCCATTGATACTTTGAAATTTATTGCTCCAGCAAGACAAGGAGATCTGTTAGAAGTAACCGGTAAGGTAGTCTACACCAGCACTCACACTGCATGTTCTAAAGTAACCGCAATGGCAGTCAACAAGGCAACATGGGAGAAGAAGAAAATTTGTGAAGGTTATTTTTTCTTCGTTGCCATCGATTCTATGATGCGGCCTATTCCAATCCCTCAGTTTGTTGTGGAAAATGATGAAGAGCAAATTGAGTGGAATAAAGCCGAACAAATTCGCAACAACATGATTACTCACAAATCAGATTAAAGCGCCCGTAAGTTGATTTGCAAGTCCCCAGTGGCCAAGCCATGACAGTACTGAATGTGGCGATGTTTGGTAGCGATGAACTTGCGAAAGAAATCGCTAAGGCTACCGACCAACGAGATGTTCACACTTATGTTCACAAAGAAACTCATGACGGTGCTGTGAAGATAATTTCAATTATCCGACCTGCGAGATATCCTGAACGCCTTAGGCCACTGCTTAACGCAATCTCTGCAGGTCGAGTTGGAATAATCGAAATAAGCTCAATAGATGCAACACTTGGCGAGGTTTTAGTCGCCTTTGCCAGTTCAAATATCAAACGAGGAATTGCCGTAATTAAACCCAAAGAGGGCGATTGGGTTGACCAAGAAATGGCAGAAAAAATGTTTCAGCAAGCCGGACTGAATGAATGGAAATTCATGATGCCGGATGGCTTAGAAATTCGTAACCAACTTTACGCTCTCATGGCAGAAATTGAAGATGAATTAGCAGAATCTGCTGCCTCACCGCTGGTGGTTAGTATCGATCAACATTTCAATGTGAAAGGCATTGGTTTAGTCGCAATTGGCTACGTCCAATGCGGGACTCTAAATGTTCACGATGAGTTACACATCCTACCCTCCAAAGTCGGAGGCAATACCAAATCTCTGCAAGTTATGGATGATGATGTTCCGCAGGCAAAGTCTGGAGACAGGGTTGGCATAGCAATTCGGGGTGCAAAAGATGAGTCGCTAAGCAATGGTTCGATGATTGTTAAACCAGCTATTGAAGATAAGAAAACCAATACCAACATTCCTTTAGCAGTAATAGAACAAAAAATATCGAAATTAACATTACAAACCTCCCCATTCCAAAAGCGAGTTCTCGCTGAAGGAGATGTTATCCACATTAGTGTTGACTTGCAATTTACCGTAGGGAGAATCAAATCTGTTGAGGCTGACAGCATGGTTGTTGAATGGGATTCTCCGGTTTACATTAGGCGAGAAAACCCCGGGTCTGCAATAATTGCCCAATTAGACTCAAAACCAAGAATAATTGGTAGTTCGACTGTTCATTTGCATGAATGATAACGGCAAAAATATCATGCTACAAAATTGACCGGTTTACTGACTAATTCTGCGGTGGTTTCATAACCTACATACTGTGCTTTGGCGAACGGGATGTACTCAACGGGTCGCGTAGCATATTCATCGGCGGAGTCAAAAGATGTAAAAATCGACTCACTATACCTCGATGGTACATCTGGCAGAGTAGTTGCCAATATTAGCGAACAAATGTTGAGTATAGAGGCAAAATCAGGGCATGGATTAGATATCAAAATCCACAGTATAAATCGTGTCCAACACCACCATACAAGACTCATACCTGGATATGTCGCCACGTTCGGTTTGGCCTTAATTTGGTCAAGTATCCGAATCTTCGCCAATGGCACCCTGCAAATATTCACCATGCTGGGAGGATTGGGCTTGATTATGGGTTGGGCTGTTACTCGTAAACCAACGCTTACAATCGATACTGAAGCTGGCGACTGTCACGTAATAACTGGAAATGATTTCTCACTACTGAAGATGAATACTATCCTCATGAAGTTGCAAAAAGGATTTTCCCTTGAAGAAGCCGCTGATGGATTAGAGATTTTAGAAAGCGATGCACAATATCCAAGAAATTCAATTCTCGAGACTAACGAGATTCCTGTTGAGGTAGCAACGGTAGCTAGACCTGATTCAATTGCAACATTTCTATCCAGTGAAGTGGCTGAATCGGTCACCCCAGAGCCAGAGTCAATGCCGTTTATGGATCTAAGCATATTCGATGCAGAAATGCCGGCCACTCAAACCCTCGCTGACACTACCCCAAGTTGGCAAGATATGGCTAATGAAAGAAGGGAAAGGCTTCCTTCAGCAGCTGCCAGTTCATTAATCGAACGCGGCATAAGTAATGTCAATGACCGAAGAGGAAGACAAGAAACTCACCCGATGGCAATGTTCGACAAGTACGAATTAGATTTGCCCACAGGTTTTGGAAATACCCCTCAACCTCAACAGATTAGAGCGCCAGACAGTGGACTATTATCCAAGATGTCGCAACACCAGTCTGGAGAGGCAGGGCCTGCAACCATGCCAGATTTACTACCAAGTTTTTGCAGTCGCGACGGTTATCATAACCCATCGGAACAGAATCATGAGGTCCCGATGATGGACTTCGATGGTTTTAGTTCGCCAGACAGTCTATTAGGCAATATCGATATTGAAGGGAATGCTGTAGAGTCATTGGTCGCCAGTGCAAGAAAAGAGACTAACCCGAATAGAAAACTACCTGTCTCAGAAGCCACGTCAATAAACCAAAACTCAAGGCTTAGGAAGAAATCCTCTACCAATAACTCTCGATTAGTCAAGCGAAAACAGGCTAAAACCCAAACCCAGCGACGAGGGCGGTTGGTACCTTCAATTGGTAATGCTGTTCGAGATTCGGTTAATTCACTCACTAACCGAATAATAAACTCACTAGAAGAAACTGCTCAGCAAAACCCAAGCCTAAGAGAGCGGGCAGATGAGGCCCAGCAGGGAGAATTAGAGGATTTCCGTAATTTAGCCCAGAGTAACGGCGGACCATTTTCCGATGAAAAGGTCCGAGAACTTGAGGCTAATGCACGTAGACGTCGAGCTATAATTGAACAGAATGAACAAGAATTTGCCGACCTTAGCAATGAGTTGTCTTTTACCGAGTTAGTCGATTCAGAAACCCATGAAAACTCTACAGCAGGCAAAGGCGGATTACCAAGAATAGACCGGTAATCACGAAAGAATTGTTTCAAATTCGGTCAGTCTCGAATTAAATTCTTCATCGGTCAAACCAATTAAACCAGAGGTTCCAAATGACTCTAAAGTGAAACTTGCAGTAACCGTGGCTCTGACCAGTGCTTGTCTTAGTTCGTCTCTGGTAAGAACACCATCATTAGATGCCAAATAAGCGGCAATTGTACCAGCAAATGAGTCTCCACAACCGGTCGGGTCTACCACGCTCTCGGTTGGATACGCAGGTAATGCAATGATCTCATCGCCATGAAACGCCATTACTCCATTTTCTCCTTTCTTTACAATTAGAGTTTGACAATTGACCATTTTGACTAGGGCTTTTGCTGCGCGAACAAGATTGTCATCGCCAGTGAGCATCCTAACCTCTCCATCGTTGATTATTATCAGGTCTACTCTTCTCATTACCGACAATAAATCATCTCTTGCAATCTCTATCCACAAGTTCATTGAATCAAGCATCGAAAGCCTAGTTCCTTTCGCTTGTTCGAGAACCTTCAATTGAAGCATGGGGATGAGGTTTGCGCAAAATAGAACCTTTGGAGTCGTTGAGCTTGCAGGAACCTTTGGGTCAAAATCACCGAACACATTCAACTGCGTGTCATGGGTTTGTGCTACGCCCATATCTCCATGATAGGATCCCTCCCAGCGAAAGGTCTTGCCATCAGCGATTTCTAATCCAGTCAAATCTAAACCTTGAGATTCCAACATAGCAATATCGCTCGACTTGAAATCACTTCCAACTACACCTACTAATCCGATGCTGTCGAGATTGAGGTAATTACCGTGAAATCTACTGGCAATACCAGCGTAAACTGCAGAGCCACCCAGTGCGTCTTCAACATTACCTGCAGGTGAAGTGACACTATCGTATGCAATACTTCCGACCATTAACACATCCAAAATACCACCTCAGCCAAGTAATTCTTGATGATTGTCAATGTATTGTATGGTGACCTCGCGGTTGAGGAAATCCTGCTCATCCATAATTCTTCGATGCAGAGGAATTAGATGTTGAACACCAGTAATTTGAGTTTCATCTAAAGCAGTCCGCATTCTTCTGATAGCATCATCTCTGTCATGACCCCAAGTCAGCAGTTTTGCCAATAATGAATCAAAGCATCCCGGCATCTCGTATCCCGGATGTGCGTGAGTATCGCATCTTATACCAAATCCGGAAGGAAAGTGACAATCCCATAATCTACCGGGACTCGGTACGAATTCCTTTGGATCCTCTGCGTTTAACCGGCATTGAATAGCATGACCTCGCCACTTAATGTCTGACTGATTGAGCGGCAATGCTTCACCTTGAGCCACCCTAATACCAAGTTCAACAAGATTGTATCCAGTAATTAATTCGGTTACTGTGTGTTCGACCTGAACTCTTGGGTTTACCTCTAAGAAGTAAAAATCGCCATTTGCGTCTCGAAGAAACTCGAAGGTTGCTAAGCCCTTGTAGCCCACAGATTCTGCACCTTTGCAAACCAGTTCACCTATTTCTGCCCGCTTTTCATCTGATAACCATGGCCCCTCTTCGACAAGCTTTTGATGCCTTCTTTGGATAGAACAAAACCGCTCGCCAAAATGAATCGCTTTATTTCCATCTGCAAGAACTTGAAACTCTACGTGCTGTGCGCCTTGAATATACTTCTCAACAAATACTCGTTCATCTCCAAAAGCAGATTTCGCCCGCGACATACATAGTTTCAATGCACTCGCAAACTGTGATTCCTCCTCAACGATTTGCATACCGATACCACCACCTCCTGCAGCTGCTTTGATTATGACAGGATAGCCTATTTCATCAGCGAGTGAACTCGCCACTTTTTCGTCCGATATTGGTTCTGACGAGCCTTTTGCCACCGGCAATCCAGCCGCTTCCATTGCTGCTCTGGCTTCAATTTTGTCGCCAAGTAGGGTGATTACTTCGCTGGCAGGACCAATAAAGGTGATACCTTCCTCTGTCAAACGCTTGACGAAATGAGCGTTTTCCGCCAAGAAACCGTATCCTGGATGTACTGCATCACAGTCTAATTCTTTGGCTGCTTGAACAACTGCCTCGATATCAAGATATGAGTCGAGTGGATTTGAACAGTAATTTGGATAGGCAATATCAGACATCATTACCGGAAGAGATAATCTATCTTCCTTGCCATGAATTATGGCCGCTTCGATGCCCATATCCCTTAGAGTTCGGAGAATCCTGAGGGCAATCTCCCCACGGTTTGCAATTAAGACTCGCTTGAATCCCATAAATCATGGTAATCATCGGTAATCTATGAGTAAAACGGTTGAATAACGGGTAAAGAACCTTACTTGCGAATGCCGGATTCCGGCAAAAATATCCGAAAAAGGGTCAAAATTTAGGCGTTTTTTCGCCATAATATTACGAATTATCGAATATATTAATATTATAGAATGGTGATGGAACATTATGATACGGGTGGACAAATCAGGTGCGGAAGTCGTCGCCGAATTAGGTGGAAAAGATCTCAATAAAGATGGACAGATAATCAATTTAGTAATTTGCGGAAATTCGAAATTTTACGACTACTCTTGGCTCGAGAACCAGCTCGACAATTGGGTTGAGTTGTATGCTTACCCGGACATGGTAATTATTGGAGGGGCGAGTGGAGTAGATTACTTAGCAGAGCGTTGGGCTGACAATCAAAATATTCCTTTAGCAGTTTATACCGAAGCGTGGCAGAGCCCAAGACCAAATTCCGAATTGGATAGTGGTAGGCCAGAGGCAGTTGCAACGCTAGCAAAAGAAATGTTGGAGCATGCAACTCATATGCTGGCATTTCCTGGCCCTGATTCGGTATGGACCAAGCGCATGATAGAAATGGCTGAGAGTCATCACATCCCGATAAGATGTGTAGAATTACCAGATGCCGGTTTGTAATCAATAGACGTCTCTGAGGTAACGCTTCTGCTCCTTCATCATCGTCTTTTCAATAAAGTGAGTGGCGTCTGCTTCCGACATTCCACCATGTTCGATGGCAATTTCTATTAGTGCCCTATGTACGTCTTTGGCCATGTATGTCTTATCGCCACAAATATAGAAGTAAGCACCTCTTTCGAACCATTCCCAGACTTCAGCACCGTGCTCTTTTAGTCTGTGCTGAACATATATCTTCTCTGCTTGGTCTCTCGACCATGCAGTCGTAAAGCGATACAAATCACCGCTATCAAGCCATGATTCAATCGATTCTTTGTAGTAGAATTCAGTCTTCGAGGATTGGTCACCAAAGAATAGCCAATTCTTACCCTTTCCACCATCGAATATCCTCTGTTCCATGAAGGCTCTAAACGGTGCTATACCTGTACCGGGTCCGACCATTATGATGTCGATATCTTTGTCTTCTGGCAGAACAAATGATTTGGTTGGTGACATAAAAACTCCGACTTGCTTATCAGAAATTCCAATTTCATCTGCCATGTATTGTGTACATAGTCCACCACGCTCTCTACCATGATAACTGAATCGTACGATACCAACGGTCAATTCTACCAGACCAGGGTGGGCATCATGTGATGAGGCAATAGAGTACAATCTTGGCTTCAATCTTCCAGCAAGTTCCAAGAATTCTTCTGGTGAGTACTTCGCATCGAACTCCCTTAGGATATCAACATAATCTCGAGTCCAGAGGTAATCTTCCATGGCCTTTGCATCATTGATGAGGTGTTCGATTTTCTCGCTTGGCTCTTCTGATGGTGCATTGGGAAGAAGTTCGGGAGGCAGGAGCTCTTGTTCACTCGCATCCCATTGCTGTTTACCTCGGGTTCTAGAGACAAATTTAACAGTAATCTTCAGACCACTAGAAACTATCTTTTCAGATAATGACTGGACAAATTTCTTGCTTGCCATATGCACTTCGTAATCGAGTTTCAAAGCATCATAGAGTGACCTTTCACCGTTGTGAGTTGTAACCTTATAATCTCTATCCCAGCCTTGAATTTGGATAAGTTCCTCGACGATATGAGGTGGATTTTCTGGAACCACTCCAAGCGCATCACCAACCTTGTAATCTAATCCCGAGTCACCAAGTTCGAAAACAATGTGCCTGGTTTCTTTCTTTGATCCCTCACCATTTAGCACATAGTTTTCAACGATGTTGGTAAAGTATGGATTCTTTGCGCTCCATTCGGATTTCCCGGCCTTAACTTCTGGTTCTACGGCAACTACTTCTTGAACTACTTCAGGCTCATCTTCTGCCTCACTCTCAGTACTATCAACGGGTATTACTATGGCCGCCATTGCGGGAACTGCTTTGTCGACCCATTGTTGCCATTCAGGTTCAAAATCAACATCACACAGTTGTATTTCAGTGGTTCTGTTACCGCCGAGTTCCTGTAGTTTATTGTCCCAATCAATACCTGCTTGGCAAAACTCATCGTATGAAGTATCGCCAATAGCACAGACAGAAAAGTGCACTCCGTTAAGTTGTGGCCCTTGAGAGCAGACGGACTCCCACAAGTCGATTGCATTGTCGGGCATTTCTCCTTCACCCCATGTTGAGGTAATAATGAAAATCCTCTTGTAATTGGTAAGGTTTGCTGCACTAAAACCATCCATATCAAAGACTTGAGAGTCCAATCCGGCCTTGTCAGCGAGTTTTTTTGTGTTTTCAGCTAATTCTTCTGCATTACCTGTTTGCGAACCAAATAGGATTGCCAATGTGTTGTCGTTATTGTTTGACATCGGAGAACCACCGCTCAATCACGAGCAATACGCCCTGCCGGAGGGGGTAATTGAAGGTTCGGAAATCGAATATTACTGTCGGTTGAATGCACCGATTATAACAAGACCTACGACACGCTGGCTCAACTATGGCGCATGAAATAACCATGCTTGGAACGGGCAATGCGTTTTTGCCCAATGGACGTCACCATTCATTCGCCATTTTTGACCGAAAACACATCATTGACGCACCGCCGACTGCGCTCATTTCACTACGAGAAAACGGAATTTCAATAAATGAGATTTCAACAATTTTCATCACACATTTGCACGGCGACCACATATTTGGCCTTCCATTTCTATTGCTCGAGCGGACCTACATCTCAGACCGAGAATTCTTGCACCCCCTAACCATAGTTGCAGCGCCGGGCGCAAGAGAAAGAATCGAACATGTCTGTGAGATAGCATACCCTGGTTCCTTGGGTAAAATACTCTCAACAATAACTTGGAATGAGAATACAGATGGAATCACTGAAGACGGATGGTCATGGACCAGATTTGAAGTCAATCACAATGATGCAGTTGACCCTTATGGGTATAGTTTCCACTCAAGGCAAGGCGCAAAATTTGTTCACAGTGGAGACTCAGGCCCATGTGACACCCTGTACGAACAGATAGCACAAACAGAGTTAGCGGTCATAGAGATGTCAATACCAGAATGGGTGCCAAGCAATGAGCACCACAAACCTTCAGATATTCAGCTGCTTAGCGAAAATAATCCTGATGTAAATTTTATTATCACTCATACCTACATAGACTGCGAGGATTCGAAATTCCCGGTGATAACTGAGAGTCAATTCCCAGATCACCCTGAAAATGTCTATCACGCGAAAGATGGATACACAATTTTATGGAATAAAAAGTGGATTTTCTAACATTACATTGTTGAACAATTTACTATCAAATACCTGTAAAATTTGATTGTGAAAAAAATTCTCGAAGGTATGCTTATGAGGGGGACTCGGACTGGGAGGTTCATCGCGCTCAATCCGGCTGGCCCGGTTGCGCTAACATGTAGGGGGAAAAACAGTGACAGAAAACATATTTGATGGTTATCTGTCTAGAAAAACACTGTTCCAGAACAAAGAATTTCTCCGCCACAACTATCATCCAAACAACCTACCTCACCGCAAGAATGAGATAGAAACTCTATCATTCAATCTTGTTGAAGCACTCAAAGGCCATATTCCCTCGAATATGACGCTTTATGGAGTGACGGGTGCAGGAAAAACCGCAGTTACAAACTATGTTTGTGCGCAACTCGAAGAGAAAGGAGAGCAATTAAACAGGTCTGTTCAGACTGTTATTGTTAACTGCCGACAAATAGACACACAATATAGAGTGCTAAGTCACATTGGCAATTCACTGTTAGAAGCCCATGAAATAGATGAGATACCATTCACAGGATGGCCTACTGACAGAGTATTCAGCGAGCTTGTAAAGCGTATGGATTCAAGAGAGGGTGTATTCATAATAGTACTTGATGAAATTGACCATTTGGTTAGAAAAGTTGGAGATGACTTACTGTACAACCTCACCAATCTAAACTCCTCTTTGAAAAAAGCACGATCATGTGTAATTGGAATTTCAAACGATCTCAAATTCACCGATTTCCTCGATCCAAGAGTTAGGTCAAGGCTCGGCCAACTGGATGTGATTTTTAATCCATATGATGCTCAGCAACTGCAAGATATCCTGCGAGAGCGAACAAAAATTGCGCTTCATGAAGGTGTCATAGGTGATGGCGTTATTGAAATGTGTGCGGCACTTGCTGCCCAAGAACATGGGGATGCTAGATGCGCACTGGATTTGCTTAGAGTGTCGGCGGAAAAAGCAGAACTTAGCGGCTCAGTCAAAGTCGAACAAAATCACGTTAAACTAGCCCAGCACCAAATCGAAGCTGATCAGATGACTCCAGTGATTGCAAAGCTACCGAATCAGCAAAAAATAGTGTTAGCAGCAATTCTAATCAACGAGAAAAACGGTCTAAAAAATATACAAACTGGAGAAGTATACAACATATACTCGCAGGCTTGTCGACACCTCGGTACAAACGCCTTGACACAGCGCAGAGTTTCTGGATTAATCTCGAGTTTGGATATGTTAGGATTAATCACTGCAAGAACCATTAGCAAAGGTAGATACGGCCGTTCAAAAGAAATCAATTCGTGTATTCCACAAAATATTGACCCAATTGAGATAATGATTGAATCAGAAACCGAACTCGAAGATATATTCAATGGAACATACAAATATCAAACACGATTGTAAAATTATTCGAAAAATCTATGTTCGGTGTACTTATAATCAGAAGGCAGGTGGGCGACGCATGAGCGAAGTAAATGAGACAAATGATGGATTTATTCAAATGGTCATAAATCCCTCACAAACACTGTCTAACTGGTTCGTCGGTTTGGGCTTGCTAGGCATTTTTCTCGCCGTACTAAACCTGCTTGGAGAGATTCATCCAAGTTATCGTGTATCCTGGTCGGGAGTATTGACTTTTGAGTTAACCAACAAAGCATTCGAAAATTTGGACACAGCACCAGCTTTCGTTATGTCTGATATTGTGTTTGTTGCAATCTGTGGCGTTTTCACCGTTCTGGGTCTAAAAACCATCAACGAACAGGATGGCGGAGTTGGCGCATGGGTCAAATCAATTTTTGTCAACCAAACTTGGATGTCATTGGCCGACCCTGACAATGGAGGATGGTCTAAAACCATAGGAGCATGGTGTCTTCTTCTCAGCGTAATCAATTACCTATACTTTGGAATATTGTCAACAGGCTGGATAGACCCCGGTGTATATTCAGTTACGATTGGTTTGATGGCCTTTGGATTCGCTCTCGTCTATGCTGCAAACTCACCAAAGGCTGAAGAAAGCAATTCATGATTTTTTGAAATCATGGCCGTTCTTCTTGGTTAACATATCATAGCAGCCGAGCATCAAACCTTTCCACAATGCTAAACTCCACTGCAGGATTAAACCCTTCAAAGCAAGGTAGACAAATACGCGATTTTTGCTGCTGTAAAGTATAGCAGTCCGATTGACAACTCCCAAAGGTCCACGCCACAGAACCAATTCCTGTACCAGTAAAAGCCCTAATGTCACCAACAAAACATTGGTTTGCCACCACGTTTGGATTTCATCCCAACTTCGATTATCCGATTGTAAAAATAAGTAAAGAAATGGCAAGCCTGACAGTATTGCCACAAACCACAGCGGTGCGACGATAAATACCGTTGTTGAACTGCCAATGAAATCAAAATTTGGCCCGCTACGTCGACTTTTAGGATATTTTCGCACAATCCTCACGTGAGCCCTCGCATCTCTCGAGCGTTTGCCAAGAAAGCGTTTGCGACCTGATTCAGCGACGTGAGCAACCACTGCTTCAGGAGCATATATTATGCTCCCTCCTTGTTCGAGAAGTTTCAAACTAACTTCCATGTCCTCAGCATGATACCATGCGGGATCAAACCCTCCAATTTCGTTAAGCGAGTCTCGCCTAAACATTGAACACGGGCCATTTGCTAGACTTGTCCTCCTTGGCCTTGAACGATATTTTGATTCTATTTCTACCGATCTCAGCAAACTCACTAAATCGTCTGCACGTTCAAAAATTGTCCTACCTGTTACGGCTACGACATTTTCATCATCATCGACAGAGTGTGATTTTTCATATAGATTAACAAGCCAGTTTTGAGTTGGTCTGACATCAATATCAGTTATCGCAATCCACTCACCGCGTGAATTTTCAACAGCAAGATTTCTACCTGCAGATAGTCCAAGAGCATCTTGAACATGAACAAAAACTGGAACCTCATTATCAGGACTATGCCACTGTTTTAGCCGTTCTCGTGAGCCATCGGTCGAACCATCGTCAACTGCGATGATTTCGAGGGGGCGATAGGTTTGATTTCTCAGGGATTCTATACAGCCGTCAACCCAATCAACACCATCTCGAACACAAACTGTTACCGAGATTAGAGGATTGCTAGTCAACCAACCACCTCGAACATTGATATTATGTTACGGCAACGTTGCTTTACTTCAAGGCTTGAAATTTGTACCACAACCCCTACCTTTGGTTGACCGTAAACAACTGAGGTCCCAATTGGCGCAAGACAGTGGATAATTATTGGAGCTAAATCCTCTTCCCCATCTACATTGATTACTGTCGGCGCTTCGTTCGACAGGGCCTGTTCAATTGCCTCAATGAGTGAAGGCGTCAAATGACCGGGAGGGTTCACTGCACTGAGTTTATTCTTGAAACTCGTTGTTACTACTTTTTGGGCATCATCAAGTTCTGCCCGTTTTGTCATACCGTCAATTATTCCGACATCGGGCGTTAACCCCATACCAATCAGCGTTGCCACTGATACATCACCAACTGCGATAATAGCACTATTTTCTCGGTCGATGAACTCTAATGCCTCAGACATTGCGATTTCTGGAAATTCTTCCGGACCTTGGAATAAAACTCCCATGGGTGTCTTGAGTTCTTCATCTAAACTCGAAACCATTTTCAGATTTTGACTACGCTGATGTGGCTCAATCCATGGATTACCCTCGGAGTCAATTATTCCGCTTCTTATCCTCGAACTGCTGATAATTTTGCCAGAATAATCTAGCATGTGGGGCACCTCAAGAATTGCTAATTCTGCTAAACCTTGAGCGCTGCGCATACGGTTTATTTCGTGGCAATTACCAACAGTTTCCGGTGTTGCGACAATTACATCGGCGGATTTGTGAGAAGGCGCTGGGCCAAAAGCATCGTCTAACTGAAACAACTTAACTGAGTGATATGATTTCTCTTCTAACCAATCAAGAATAGAATTAACTCTCGTATCATAATCTTCAATGAAGGTTGATTTACGGCCGGCTAGATTATCATTGATTACGTGAATTTCTACCCTTTCTGAGCGGGATATAGCCATGCTTAGTAGTAATTTGTGCCCCGAATGAAATCTGTCAAAAGTTCCCCCGACGAGGCAACAAGCATAGCTGTAATTAGTTGCCATTGCTTGCCTGTAACGAAATTGGCCTTTGAGTTAATCGCTCGATTTTGGGTCGATAACTCGATTTCTTTGCTTGTCAGCGCTGTGCCCCGGCTCCTAACGGCCTGTTTCATCGCATTGCTCCAAGGCCTGACCCTCGGTGCCGGGGCGTGCTGTTTGATAGGGTGGTTGTCTTGAGTTCATCCTTACGTCGCACAAGGACCCATAACCTATCAAATGGTTTACCGCTTTTGCCCCAAAAATCATCCCCCGAAGGGTCATTTTGGTCTTCGATAGCGGACCGTACATTGGTATCGAACTTCATTGCAATTTCACAGTAGCTCTGCCCGATGTTGCTAGTACGGCAGTTCGTGGCATACGCCAACATAAATGAAACCATCGTATTAAATGATATTTTTATGATAAGAAATACCAAATAACAAGCACCCGGTCATTTTCTCACCTTGGTCAATTATATCACTATCAAAATCTGGCCATTCTTGAAGCGACCGAACCAGATACCCGATCATGGGATGAGTTCGTGGGGTTATGTTGAATTTATTGTCCTCGGCCTTGGATGCTAAATCATAAACATCCATGAGTGAATCTTTAGCCAGACAATCCTGCATTATGGGAATGAAAAGCAACTCGGAAGTTGGCGGTATCTTCCTGACAAATTTGCTTTGTGAGCCGGGAGGTCCTGACAATTCGCCATCTAATCTAAAAATTAAGGCTGGCCATGGTATGGTCTGATTGGTCAACCATCTGCGCCCAGCAGAACTGGATAATTGACTAACCAGCCAATCTGAAGAGTTTGCTTGCCACCAATGATAAGGTAGTAATGTCATAAATGTCCGCATCAATTCATTTTGAATTGTCTCAGAATTTTTTAGGCAAGCAACGTAACGACCCCAGTTGAACAAAATCGAATCTTTTGGATGAATTTTAGAGGCTAGGACAACCTTGTTGTAAACTCCAAAACGGTCTGTATCACCATGCTGATTACTAGTAAATAAGGCACTAAGTACCCTCGCAGGGAATAGTGGATAGTCTAACCAATTATCTACTGCCGAGGTAACATACTTAGAAAATTCATCAGGTAATTTATCGCACACCAATAGAATAGCGGTTGAAATCCCACTTGATTGTAGCGAGTTGCCGTCTAAATTTTCGATTTCAATAAGCAGCTGATGGTCTAAAAGAAATCGCTGAGCGAGTTGATCAATTGCATTTGAACGAAAATTCTCGCTACCTTGATGTAAACTTGCCGCGATTAACTCTGCAGAAGAATTTTCAAGCGGCAGTAAATCTGCCCAATTTGTATCAAATTTATTTTGAACTCTTACCCATCGGCTTGGGCGGTGTTCGATAGGAGTTGCAATCCATGCCGCCAATGGATTAGATGTTTCAATACTGTTTGCCCACATCTCATCGCCATCAGGATATTTACTCAAAGCCTGCCAAATTTGGCTACTCGTTTCAAAATCCCTTGATACCTCGGACATCAAGTCTAATTGCCAATTACCATCATTAAAAGCCGATAGTAATTCAACAGCATCGGCCGGTACGACGCTGTGAGAAATACTCATTTGTGGCCTTGAATCGCCGGTTAGTTTGATATCGAGAGAGTGTTGATTTGGCAATTCTAACCGAACCATTGCTAAATCTGATAGAGAATTTAATGTTCCCAATGTAGAGATAATATTCCCTGGTGGACCTACTTTGGTTACCAACAGACGGCAGTTAGTGTCTCTTATCAAGTGATTTAGAAACTCTATATCGTCATTAATTGGCCAGTCCCATTCGATTACATATTCTGCATCGAGGCTGTTTTTTAAATGCCGAATTATAGCCTTTAGGCCATTACTTGAGAGATTCGATATCTCGATATTTCTTGGAATTTCATCAATCCAATTACAGTAACCAAAATCCTTTGCAATTTCCTTCTGCAAGGAAAAACTCAA
>CEUK01185123.1_pt1 | contig 15029 bp, 16 predicted proteins | sample 356451 | NCBI WGS metagenome assembly CEUK01 (sample SAMEA2622843, study PRJEB7988) | marine metagenome | isolation source: saline water (ENVO:00002010), including
AGAGTTATAATATTCTAATTGTTCTTGATGAATAGACTTTTTTGAAAAATCTTGAGATAAAATATTATTAAAACTTATTATCAAGATTAATGAAAGAAAAAAAGAAATAAATTTCATATTCAAATTTTAATAATCCATTAAATTTTTAATGACTTCTTTGATTTTAATAGCATTAGGCAATAATTCTTGCTCTAATAATGAGTTTAAAGGAATAGCCGGTGTATCTACTGAGCCAACTATTTGAATTGGTGCATCTAAAAACTCAAAACAGTTTTTTTGAATTCTTCCAGCAATTCCAAGCGTAAAAGAACATTCTATAGATTCTTCAGTAACTAAAATGACTTTTCCATGTTTTTTTACCATTTCATAAATCGCCTCTTCATCTAAGGGAGATAAACTTCTTAAATCTAGAATTGAAATCTTTTCATTAAAAGATTTAGCAGCTTCTAAAGCCCAATAAACTCCTCTGCCATAAGTAATAATTGCCATCGAATCTCCTTTATCAATATTATTTTGATTGGCTTCAATTACAATTCTTGCTTTCCCAAATGGAATAACATAATCTTCACTGGGCTCTATAGTCATTGCCCCTTCAGTTCCTTTAATTTTACTCCAATACAAACCTTTATGCTCAAAAATCACTATTGGATTTGGATCATAATAAGCCGATTTGATAAATCCTTTTAAATCTGCGCCATTAGAAGGATAAGCTACTTTAATGCCTTTTATGTTTGTGACTACAGATTCAACACTAGATGAATGATAGGGCCCACCTGAACCATAAGCACCAATAGGTACTCTCAAAATCATATTTACAGGCCATTTCCCGTTAGTTAAATAATTAGATCTACTAACTTCTGTAAAAAGTTGATTAAGCCCTGGCCAAATGTAATCAGCAAACTGAACTTCTACAATAGGTTTTAAACCTACAGCTGACATACCCACTGTACTTCCAATTATAAACGCTTCCTGAATAGGAGTATTAAATACTCTTTCGTCACCAAATTGTTGGGCCAAAGTTGCTGCTTCTCTGAATACTCCTCCTAATCTTTTTCCAACATCTTGACCGTATAATAAACATGTTGGATCTTTTTCCATCAACTCTCTTATAGCAAAAAGAGCAGAATCAACCATAACAGTTGGCACCTTCCCTTTAGGTGATCTTTCACCAGATTCTTCTTTAATAGGAGTTGGGGCAAAAATATGTTGAGTCAATTCCTCAGAAGAAGGATCGTCTTCATTTAATGCTAATTCAAAATCATTTTTTACTTCCTGATTTGCTAAATCTTTTATTGATTTTATTTCAGAGGATGAAAAGCCTAATTCAATGAGTTTAGTTTCTAGGTGTGGATACGGATCTCTTTTAGATTGTTCTTCTAAATCATCCCTGTACCATTCCATTCTGACACCAGAGGTATGATGATTAAGCAATGGTACCTTAGCATGAATCAAAACCGGACCTTTCCTTTCTCTTACATTTTTAAATGCTGATTCAATTTTTGAATACGATTCAGTAAAATCAGTGCCATTAATTTTAACCACTTCAAGTCCTTTAAACCCTTTAGCATAATGAGAAATATCTTGAGCCCTGATTTCATCAGCACTAGCAGAAATATCCCATTCATTATCTTGAATAAAAAACACAATAGGCAATTTTTTCAAAACTGCCATTTGAAAAGCTTCAGCAACCTCACCTTCAGTGCAACTTGCATCTCCAAGTGAACATACTACTAAAGGTTGATCATTTTTATTATTTAAATTTAAAACCTCTTTATATCTTAAACCCATAGCAACTCCAGTAGCTGGTATTGCTTGCATGCCAGTTGCTGAAGATTGGTGTGGTATTTTTGGTTTGTCTTCATCATTTAAACTGGGGTGAGAGTAATAAGTTCTTCCACCTGAAAAAGGATCTGTTTTTTTAGCTAATAATTGAAGCATCAAATCAAAAGGCCTAAGTCCTATAGAAAGAAGAATAGAATCATCTCTATAGTAAGGGAAAACAAAATCAGTATTTAACAATTGTAAACCTAATGCTATTTGAACCGCTTCATGCCCTTTTGATGTTGCATGAACATATTTAGCTGTAATTTCTTTTTTTTCTTCAAACAAAGCACTCATAGATCGAGCCTTTGACATAATAGAAAACGCTTTATTTAATATTTTTTTATCCAAAATGAATTTATGTTCTTACTCTCCAAATATAAAAATAATTTTTAATTTAGATTTTTATGTTAAATATAAAATTTATATTAAGTTTTTTGGTGTCTAATTAAAATATAAATCTATTTAAAATATTTAATTTGAAATAAAATTTTTTTACCTATTTAAGTAAATTATAATATTACTAACTTACAATAGTTAGTTGTTCTGTTTCAAAAAATAAAAAAAATATTAGATTTGTAAATCAATAAAACTGATGTAAATGGAACAGATAGGATTATATTTAAAAAAATACGTGTTTCCCGGTGGAATTTTAATTTTTGGATTATGGCTACTTAAAATGGGTTTATTTGTTCAGAAAGGAACTGAAATTTCTCAATCTACTGAATTAATTATTGGGAGCACTATAATATGCGCTGTAGCCATATTAATTTTTTTATATGTTTCTGAAATTATCAGCAAGAAGATTAATATTGTTATTCTATCAATATTGTTAATTGGCTGTGTTTTCCTAGGATATAAAACTTACAAATCGGTTAACGACACCATTACTCAAATAGAAAATAAAAAAAATATCACTTCTAAAATCAAACAAAGACTTAGAGACATTGAATTAATTCAAATTGAATACAAAAAAAAATATGGTTGGTATAGCAATAATTTTGCTGCCTTAAAAAGTTTTCTTGAAAATGACAGCATATTTACCATAAGCACTTACGGAACAGTTCCTGACACTAGGATTACTCCTGAACATGCTGAACTTCTTGGATATGATCCGATTGAGAATTATAAAGAATTAGAAGAATACACGGATGAGGAAGCCCTAAAATGCGGTTTACTAAGAAAGGATACTGTATGGGTTAACGTTAAGAAAAAATTATTTTCGGAAGAAGGAGAATCTGAAAATAGAACCTTAGTTTTTAACGCTGATAGCATTTCTTTTGTTCCTACATTATCCACGGAAAATAGTAAAAACTTCTATCTAAAAGCTGATTTTTTAGAAAACCCAGAAGGTGATAAGTTTAATTTTATTTTAGTAAAAAATAGCTCACCTAACCATTTTGTATCTTCAAATCTAATTGACCACAATGGGGAATTTGAAAATTTTTATAAGAAAAATAGACTAGATTCAAATCTTAACCCTATTGAAGGTTTAATTGTAAAAGACTCTGTTCCTCCATTTAAATCCCTTATTGATAGAGATGTAATAATCTCAGCAAACGAACTAAAAATAAATACAGCTGATTCACTATTTAATATTATATCAAATCTAGGTATGAAAGATACAATATCCCTACAAGTAAATAGAAATGAAGATATTATAATCTTTAATATTCCAATTGCTGAAATTTTAACAAAAAAATCCTCTTCTACTCTTTCAGATCTATATGACCAACTTTACTATAACCTATCTCCTCCTCTATACAATCCTAAAGAATTTCATAAAATGAACATTCCGCCCAAAATGGTTAATAAAGAAGATGAGTTTTCCCCTTCTTTATTAGTATTGGATGAATTTCTAAATTTCTTTTCAGCTAAAAACGGAGACACTTCTGAAATTTATCTTGAATTTGAAATGGGAGACAACATCAACCTGAAAAGCCCTGATAAACAAAATGCTTATTTTCATACTTTTTCAATTACAGGAAGTTCTGTATTTATGGCCATGGACCCCAACCCCTACGACCCTCTTCTTGAAAAAGACACATTAAAAACTGGTTCTTTGACTGAAGTTAAAACTAGTGGAAATTGGAAGTAAATTGACAAAAGCTAAAACAATACTTTACTTTAATCAACAATTATATTTTTGGGACAAGAAAACAAATAAAGAAGTTTGTTTTTCAAAAACTACTTCTCAAAAATTACCTACAGATTTTTTTGTTTATTCAGACTCTCCTAATTTCAATCTAATCCCATCCTCTATTGCTGAAAACATTTCTGATAATAAAAAAGGGGAGTTTCTATCTTCAACTTATAAAAACCAACCTATAATAAAAGAAGATATTCCCTATCTTGAAAGTGAAATTTGTTGGCTAATTGACAAGGATGAGTTGGATTTTATAAAATCTAGGATTCCAGGGGCAAAAATAAAACACATTTCAGAAGCCTTAATAAATAAAAGCATTAGCTCTAAATCAGATATTACTCTTTTTAATATTGAAACAGCTATTTTTATTTGCATTACAGATAAAAATAAATTGAAAACAATTAATCGATTTCCAATATCTAATAATGATGATTTATTATACTACACCCTACTCTCTATTAAAGAAACGGGGTTATCAAAAAAGAAATTCACACTGAATTATTATGGAGCAAAAAACGATATTTTTATAGAAAAATTATCAATTACATTAGCAAATTGTTCTATTAATAAAGAAAAAAACAATTCTTATTTATCTATAATTAATTGAGAATTATTGGAGGGAAATACAAAGGAAGAATCATTAAATTCCCAAAAGGGCTAGCTGCTAGACCCACAACAGATGTAGCTAAAGAAAGTTTATTTAACATCCTATGCAACAGATACACAATTAATGAAAATATTGTATTGGACTTATTTGCAGGATCAGGCAGCATATCTTACGAATTTATCTCAAGAGGTGCCTCTGAAGTTATATGTGTAGATAACCAGTATAAATCAATTAAATTTATTAAAGAACAAACCAATAAATTTGGAATAAATATAAAAGCTGTAAAAAATGATGCTTTTAAATTTCTTGACAAATGTACCATTAAGTTCGACACTATTTTTGCAGACCCTCCTTACATATTAGAAAACACTAAAAATATTCCTGAAATTGTTTTTTCAAAAAAATTACTTAACAAAAATGGTCTACTAATAATTGAACATGGAAGAGAATTAAACTTCGATAAATCGATTAACTTTATAGAAAAAAGAAAATACAGTAGTGTTAACTTTTCTTTTTTTAAAAAAAAATTATGAAAATGAATAAAATAGGTATTTTCCCAGGTTCATTTGACCCTATTACAAAAGGCCATGAACATATTATTCTAAAAGCATCTAAAATGGTAGACAACATTATTGTTGCCATTGGAATAAACTCTACAAAAACATATTTATTTAATATTGAACAAAGAATTCAATGGATTCAACAAACTTTTAAAGATCATAAAAACATTTCTGTTAATACCTATAAGGGACTTACCGTAGACTTTGCTAATTCTGTAAATGCAAAATACATTTTTAGAGGATTGAGATCATCAATCGATTTTGAATACGAAAAATCAATTGCTGAAACCAATAAAACCCTCTCTCCAAATATTGAATCCATATTTTTACTTCCTGATAAATCTATAAGCATGATTTCTTCATCGATTATTAGAGAAATAATTAAAAACAACGGAAATGTGGCTCAATTTTTGCCAGATGAAGTACAAATACATTAAATCATGCTTCGCTTAATTGCAATTTTAATTTTTTGTTTTCAAATACAAAACTTTTCAGCAATCACCATTTACGGCAGAGCTCCATCTTATAAAAATAAAACTATAAAATGGATTAAAAAATCTGACTATATAAGCAATCAATTCACGACTATAAATAAAACAAAAGTAGATTCTAAAGGAAATTTTGAATTAAAAGGTGATTTTGAATCATCTTGTTTAACTGAACTAAACATTGGGATGTCTGCAGGATTATTATATGTAGATAAAAACACAAAAAATTATACTATTTTTTTCCCAGAAGACAGCACCACTTCAGAATCTACCTTAAAAAAACATTTTATTCAATTAATTTTTCAGGATCTTCAATCTGATGACTTAAATTATTTGATTCTAGACTTTAATAATCAATTGGATTATTTCTTATTTGGAGACAATGAAAAACTATTAAGATTTGCTAAACAAAAACCCGAATTTCAAGACAGTTTAAATGATTTTAAAATTAAAATAGGTAAAAAGTATCAAAATTTTCAAATAAAATTTTTACACAATTATATTAGATATGAAGTAGGACTAATAGAACAAATGGTTTTGGAAAATAAAGGTGAAAAGTTTAAGTATTATATTTATAAAAACTACCTAAGTCAGCATCAAATAAACTATAATAACAATGCATACATGGATTTTTTCAATAAATTTTATGACAAGCCTTTTAGGTTACCTAAAAGCGATATCATTGAAAAAGTAAATTTTGCCATTAACAACTTAAACAGCTTTGAAGAGCTTTCAAAAGCGCTTGAAAATTCAATTTATTTTCAAGAAAAAAAACTGTCAGAACTGGCAATAATAAAAGGTCTTGGAAATGCTTTTTTTTCAAATGAATATGATAAAAATAATGTTCTATCAATTTTAGAAGAAATTGCATTAAATAGTATGTGGGATAATCATAAAAAAATTGCTGAAAACATGATTTTTACTATAAAAAAACTTCTACCAAATACCTTTGCCCCTTTATTTAGTTTAAAAAACCAATATGACTCTATTATAAATCTTAAATCATTAAAAGGGAAATACACATACATTAATTTTTTCTCATCTTGGAATTCTGAAAGTCTTCATGATATGGAAATCATAAACCAATTGCAAAAAAAATACACTTTTATCAATTTTGTTTCTATAAACTTAGATGATAACATAAACAATTATAATGATTACATTAAAAATCATAATCAATACACTTGGAACATATGCAACTATGATAATAAAATTGAAATTTTTGAAAACTACTCAATTGACCATTTGCCAACCTATGTCCTTATAAATCCTAATGGAACTATATGCCAATATCCAGCATATCCCCCAAGTCCATTATATAACAACTCTAGCATTGATGAAACTTTTTTTGATATTGACAAAAAAATAAATAAAAAAGAAACATTTAAAATTGGAGGTAAAAATTAAATGCTTTTAACATAATTTTCCCACACTTGAGCAACGCTTTTAAATGTATTTTTTGCTAAATCATTTGAAGTTAATTTACTCATCCATTTAACTTTTGTTATTCCTTCTTCCAATTGAGGAATTAATTCAAAATATTTGCCTTTATAATTCATTAAAAACCAATCAGTTTTTTTTAAAATAGAATTACCTTTAATTGAATATGTATGAAAAGTAGTAACCAAAAACCTATCAATTGACAATCCTTTTTCAAAACCACATTCCTCCTGAACTTCTCTAATTGCAGCCGATTGGATATCTTCATTTTTTTCTTTTTTACCTTTTGGTAAATCCCATTTATTATTTCTATAAATCCATAAAATTTTATTTTCGTTTACTACTAATCCACCCGCAGCAACTATAAATTTAAAATCAGAAAAAAAACTTTTCATATCATAATCAAGATCATTACAAATGATTTTCAAACTATCAAAAAACTTTAGTTTATCAATTAAAAAAGCGTGTCTATCTCCAAATATTTGATCTACAAAAAAGACATTAATACCTTTTTTATTAAAATGTTTACTAGATAAAAAGCAAACCTCTTTCTCAGAAATAAAAACTTTATACATTTGCACCATGTCAGAACTACCCATATCAGCTAAAGTAGCAGAATTTCTTTTGAAAATCAATGCCGTACAACTTCAGCCAGAAAACCCATTTACATGGGCATCTGGATGGAGGTCTCCAATATACTGCGATAATAGAAAAATATTAGGCTACCCTGAAGCAAGAAGCTTTATCCGTGACGCATTTGTTGAATTGATAACTAATTCAAACACTAAACCAGATGTTATAGCTGGAGTTGCTACTGGTGGAATTGCTATTGGGGCTTTAGTAGCTCAAGAAATGAACTTGCCATTTTGCTATGTTCGATCCTCAGCAAAATCACATGGATTAAACAACACTATTGAAGGGAATCTTAAAAGCAATGAAACTGTTTTTGTAATTGAAGACCTAATATCATCAGGTATGAGCAGCCTTAAGGCTGTTGAAGACATTAGAAAACATGGGAATACAGTAGTTTCATTAGGAGCTATTTTTACGTATGGATTCGACAAAGCGTCTAATAGTTTTAGGTCTGCTAATTGCGAATATCATACATTAACCAATTACAACCAACTCATTGAAATCGCTGTCTCAAAAAATTATATTTCTTCAAACGAAATTGGGAACTTAAAAGAATGGCGTAAAAATCCATCCATATGGAAACAACAATGAAAATATGTTAAAAATTAAAAGTGATATAGTTACAGTTGATTGCTCAAAAGATAAATGCATGAAATTTATCTCTGACATGAACAACTACCACCTTCTATTTCCTGAAGATAAAATTAGTGAATGGAACGCTGATGAAAATTCTTGTTTTATGAAAATCCAAAACACATATGCATTAGACATGATGATGGAAGAAAAGAACGAAACAGGAAATATTAAAATAAAAAGTGGATCTAAATCTCCTTTTAATTTTGATTTATTTATTGAAATAATTGAAAATGATGAAAATTGTACCGCTCAAATCACATGTAATGCTAATGTAAGTTCAGCATTAAAAATAATAATTGGGGGGCCTTTAAACCAATTATTCAACTACATGGCACATAAAATTAGTATCGCTACAAAACATAACTAATCTCTTTTAAATCATAACTTGTTAAGCTTCCATCTTTTTTTTGAATTTCTATCAGCCCTTCTCTAGAAACACTTGTGATTCTACCTAAAAATGGAAAAGAACCATTTGTCTTATAATTTGACCATTCATTATACTTAAAAAGATACTTAAAATACTCTTCATTAATGATTCTATTATCGCAATTTCTCAGATATTCAAAGTAAATATTTAAATATTTAATGATTAAATTCAATACATCATCTAATAAATAATTCTTATTTGACAACATCTTTAAGCTAGTTGCAGAAAAAGAACTATTAAAATCAGTTTGATTAACATTTAACCCCACTCCAACTATTGAAGATTTTAATTTATTATAAGCCCATTGATTTTCAATTAATATCCCAGCTATTTTACAACCATCAACAAGTATATCATTTGGCCACTTGATCGAAACTTTTTTCGAAACTAATTCGGAAACAGCCATTTTTAAAGACAATGAAATCGCCTTACTCAATTGGAAAATATCTAATGGGTTTATAAAGCTAGTATCTAGAATTACACTAAATAATAAATTTGTAGCTTTTGGTGAAATCCAATTCGAAGCCCTTTGACCCTTACCAGATGTCTGAAAATGTGACATTATTACAGTTCCAAATGGAATATTTGTCTGATTTATCATCTTGGCAGCATAGTTGTTGGTAGAATCAACAGAATTAAGCCTTACAATATTGTTTCCTATCAAATTAGAACTCATATTTTTTTTACAAAGGTTACTACAAAAAATAGTTTTAATGTTTAAATAACTACTTTTGGAACATAATTTAAAGAAAATCAATAATAAAAAAACAAAATCAGGAAGTTTGGATTTAAAAAATTCCATAATTGAAGGTGTTCTTGATGGAAAAGCAAAAAACATTGTTTGTCTAGATTTAAGAAAAATTAAAGGTTCTGTTTCTGATTTTTTTATAATATGTCATGGAGACTCTATTACGCATGTTGATGGGATCAATAGATCCATATATAAAAAATGTATAGCTAACCACAATGAAAAACCTTGGCACCAAGAAGGAAAGGCGAATTCAGAATGGGTTCTTTTAGATTATGTAAATGTTGTTGCTCATATTTTTCATAACGATGCTAGGGAACATTATAACTTAGAAGGATTATGGGCTGATGCACCTACTGAAATTATTGAACAATAAAAAAATATTCATGGAAGAAAAAGGAAAAAAAAGGAAGAAAAAAACCAAATTACCTAAATTTAATTTTTACTGGATTTATGGAATTGTTGCGATAATTTTGATTTCAATCAACCTATTCAATCCATCTAATACTGGTCTTGTTAAAATTAATGAACTTAAATTCCAAGAATTTGTAGAAAAAGAATATGTTAAAGAGGTAATTATCATAAATAAAGAAGAAGCTAGGGTAACTTTATATCCAGAAAAATTAGCTGAAACTGAGCATGGAAATGATCTTCAAAAAAATGTTTTTGGCGGTGACAATTTAGGCCCTCATTACTATTTTAACATAGGTGATAACCAAAACTTTACTAAATATCTTTTAGATGAAAATATCCCTTATTTTCCAGAAACTGAAAGTGATTTTGGAAGAGAAATACTTGGATGGGTAATATTTTTCGGAATAATGATTGCTGTATGGTCGTTTATTATGAAACGAGTTGCTGGTGGCGGTGGTGGTGGAGCTGGAGGTCAGATTTTCAACATTGGGAAATCTAAAGCTCAAATGTTTGGTCAAGGTAAATCAACTAATGTTACATTTGATAATGTTGCTGGCTTACAAGAAGCCAAAGAAGAAGTTAAAGAAATTGTAGATTTTTTAAAAAACCCCGTAAAATACACAGCTCTAGGTGCTAAAATCCCAAAAGGAGCCCTATTGGTTGGCCCTCCAGGAACTGGTAAAACTTTAATAGCTAAAGCAGTTGCTGGTGAAGCTAAAGTTCCTTTTTTCTCTTTATCAGGATCAGATTTTGTTGAAATGTTTGTAGGAGTTGGAGCTTCTAGGGTTAGAGATCTATTTAAACAAGCAAAAGAAAAATCTCCATGTATCATTTTTATTGATGAAATTGATGCTATTGGAAGAGCAAGAGGTAAAAACCCTAATATGGGTTCCAATGATGAAAGAGAAAACACTTTAAATCAACTTTTAACTGAAATGGATGGATTTGGGACCAATTCGGGTGTTATAATTTTAGCTGCAACAAACAGAGCAGATATTTTAGATAGAGCACTAATGAGAGCTGGAAGGTTTGACAGACAAATATATGTTGACATGCCAGATTTAAATGAACGTAAAGAAATCTTTGAAGTTCATTTAAAACCATTGAAATTAGATAAAAAAATTGACCGTGACTTTCTTGCAAGACAAACACCTGGATTTAGCGGTGCTGATATAGCAAATATTTGTAATGAAGCTGCCCTTATAGCTGCAAGAAAAAAGAAGAAAAGTGTTCAAAAACAGGACTTTTTAGATGCTGTTGACAGAATAATTGGTGGACTAGAAAAAAAGAATAAAATAATAACCGCTGAAGAAAAGAAAACCATTGCTTATCATGAAGCTGGGCATGCTACTGTTAGCTGGATGTTGGAACACGCCAACCCATTAGTAAAAGTCACTATTGTTCCTAGAGGAAGGAGTTTAGGTGCAGCCTGGTATTTACCCGAAGAAAGATCTATAAACACCACAGATCAAATATTAGATGAAATGTGTGCAGCTCTTGGCGGAAGAGCAGCAGAATCCATAATTTTTAATAAAATATCTACTGGCGCTTTAAGCGATTTAGAAAAGGTTACTAAACAGGCAATGGCCATGGTTACAATTTATGGATTAGATGAGAAAATTGGCAACATTTCTTATTATGACTCAGGAAATCAAGGTTACGGATTTACAAAACCATATTCTGAAGAAACAGCTAAAATTATCGATCAGGAAATTAAAATCATTACCGACAATCAATACAATAGAGCAAAAGCTATTCTTAAAAAACATGAAGATAAACTACACAAGTTAGCTAATAAACTATTAGAAACCGAAGTGATTTTTAAAGAAGATTTAGAAGAACTTTTTGGTAAAAGGCCATTTGATAAAGAAGTAAATGAAGAAAAAAAGGATGCGTCAAAAAAATCCAAATCAACTCAGAAACCTAAAACTGATGATTCTTCAAAAAAAACGGCATAATTATAATTTAACTAATATATAATTTCAATTTTACATCACAACATAAATGAACGAAACAATAAAAAGAGCGATTTTCGGTTCAATTTATGTTATAGTATTATGGACATGCACTAGCTTTTCAGCCACTTCTTTTACAATTTTATTTTCTATTCTTGGAATTTTATCATTTTATGAAATGTGGAAACTAAGAAAAGGAAAAAGTAAGACCATAGCTTTTTTATTTGTAATTCTTCCTTTTTGTTTGATTCAGCTGATTCCATATTCTGAAACCTGCTTTTCTTTTAAGCAATTTGATTCTAAAATAATATTGTTACTTTTTATACTTACTTGGACATTTGACACATTCGCTTACCTTTTCGGTGTTAAATTTGGGAAAAACAAAATCTTCCCTTTAATATCGCCAAAAAAATCCTGGGAAGGCTTTATTGGGGGGTTAGTTTTTTGTTTTATTGTAGGTTTATTATCAAATTACTTTTTTAACGAATTCTTTCAAATAGAAATTGAAAGCATAATTATATTTAGTTTAGCCCTACCCTTTACCGCAACCTTGGGAGATTTTATAGAATCATACTATAAAAGACAAGCGGAGGTAAAAGATTCAGGAAATTTAATCCCTGGTCATGGAGGTATTTTAGACAGAATGGATGCTTTTATGATTAGCATTCCCGTTCTTTATATAATAATTAATATTGTTTAAATGAAAATCCATAGAGAAGGATATGCTTCACTTGTACTAGTACTGATATTTCTACTTTTAGTTAATATAGGTTTATACTACATAAATACAAATAAATACCTTCACCTATTTTTAGGTTTAGCTTCATTTGGGTTTTTTCTTTTTATTTTAAACTTCTTTAGAAACCCTATTAGAAATGCAAGTATAAATGACAACCATGTAATTGCCCCTAGTGATGGTAAATTAGTTGTAATCGAAGAAGTGTACGAAAGTGAAATACTTAAAACCAATTGCATTCAACTAAGCATCTTTATGTCTCCACTAAACGTTCACAAGCAATGGTATCCAATAAATGGAACTGTATCGTATTCTAAATATCACCCAGGAAAATATTTAGTCGCATGGCACCCAAAATCAAGTACTGAAAATGAACGAACTACAATTGTAATAGATGGTAAAAATAACACTAGAATTCTCTATCGACAAATTGCTGGAGCTGTTGCAAGAAGAATTTGTAATTACGCCAAAGAAAACACAGAAGTTAACCAAAGTAAAGAAGCTGGCTTTATCAAGTTTGGGTCAAGGGTAGATGTGTTTGTGCCTAAAGATTCCAAAATAAATGTAAAAATTGGAGATACTATTATAGGTTGCAAAACCATTTTAGCGCATTTAAACTAAATTTCATTGTAAACTGAAACTATTTTATTTTAGAATCGTATTTTATCTGTTATAAAAACATAGTTACCGAATAAAATTCGTATTATTTAAAAAATTGAATTAATTTTGTAGTACAAGCTATTTATAAATTATGAAAAAATTATTACTAGCCTTTTCTTTAATTGCTGCCTTTGGTCTCGGCATAACTGCTACTAGCATAACTATTCCACCTAACGATTCAGTTGAATATCAAGATGGGGATGAAAAAAAAGAAAAAAAGAAAAAAAAGAAAAAAAAGAAGAAAAACAGTGAATGCTCTGAAAAACCTTCTACTGATGCTACATCTGTAAAATCTTCTTGCTGTAGTAAAGCTAAGAGTTCTTGTTCTACGAAAAAGAACTAAAAGAATCTACTTTTTGATTTAGCCATTTTTCTTAACAATACTGAAGCTCTATATCTATCTTCATGATACAAATCATAAAGTTTATCCAATTCTGCAACACAATTTTCTATTCCAAATTTATCTGCCCAAGCCAAAAGACCCTTAGGGTAATTCACTCCTTTCTTCATAGCTAACTCAATATCATCTTTTGAAGCTATATTCAAATAAAGTGCATCAGCAGCTTCATTGATTAACATCACTAAAATTCTTGTGAAAATTTTATTTAAATGGGGTTCATCTAAATTTGAAGGTGAACTAGCTATCTTTCCATCATTATAATTATAATATCCTTTGCCAGATTTTTTTCCTAACCAACCAGCCTCTGCATGTTGTTTTTGAGTAAAAGAAGGTTTGTACCTTGGATCGTAAAAAAAAGATTTAAAAACTGTTTCTGTTACAGCATAATTTACATCATTCCCAATAAAATCCATCAACTCAAATGGTCCCATTCTAAAGCCACCTATTTCTTTCATAGCAACATCAATATCATTAAAATTTGCCAGTCCTTCATCATAGATTCTTAAAGCTTCTCCATAATAAGGACGCGCTATTCTATTTACAATAAATCCTGGTGTATCTTTTGTCAAAACAGTTGTTTTGCCCCAATCTTTAATCAATAATTGTACTTCCTGAATAATTTTTTTTTCAGTCTGTAAAGCTGGAATAATCTCAACCAATGGCATTAGTGGAGCTGGATTGAAAAAATGAATTCCTATAAACCTATTTGGACTCTTGCAAGAAGATGCTAAATTGGTGACAGACAATGAAGAGGTATTTGTTGCAATTACACAATCTTTAGGAACAACCTTTTCAATATGACTAAAAACCTCTTTCTTAATTTCTAAATTTTCAACAATAGCCTCAATAACTAGATTAGCATCTTTAAATTTTTCAATTTCATTAATCAAACTAATATTTGAAATTATAGTATTTGATTTCTCGCGATTTATTCTTCCTTTTTCGACAAGCCTATCTAAAATTTTATTTAATCTTATTAGAGCTTTTTCAGTAACATCAATCGACATATCATACAAAAGCACTTCACATCCAGCAGTTGCTGCAACTTGAGCAATTCCTGCTCCCATTGAACCAGCTCCAACAACACCAACAACCATCTTACCTTTCATAGTATTAATTTAATTATTATTCATTATTTAAAATCTTTATATAGAAGATATTTATTTCTTATTTCATAAAATTCTTCTAACTCATCTCTATAAGATAACCTTAATTCATTTTCTGATCTTCCCTGCTCAATCATTTTTCTTATAGTAAAAGTTCCTGTTAATAAATTAAAAAATCCATTTTTTAAGAAAAAATAAGGTTCATTTTTTGATGATGAGAAAGCAGATATTAACCAATCGAAATTTAACATT
>CEUK01044628.1_pt1 | contig 15024 bp, 10 predicted proteins | sample 356451 | NCBI WGS metagenome assembly CEUK01 (sample SAMEA2622843, study PRJEB7988) | marine metagenome | isolation source: saline water (ENVO:00002010), including
AAGAACCTTACATATTATCATATTTGGTGGTGTTTTTTCAATTTTGTTATTGTTTATCGTTCAATTGTTTTGGGCAAAAAACTTGATAAATCTTGAAAGCAAACAGTTTAACCACAAAGTCAAAATTGGATTACTCAATGCTGGTTACAAACTTAAACTCATACACCATTCTAAAATTGACAAAATACACCTTGTTAAACAGCTAACTGATAATTCATACGTTGTAGAGGTTCAAGATATTGTTAATCCGACAACAATTGATTCACTTCTTCAAATTGAATTTATGGCTCAAGAGTTATACTCTCCATATAAAATTGCCATATACGATTGCTTTACTGATAGTGTTATTTATGCTCATTCAGGATCTGAGAACGAAAATTATGTTGCAGCAAAAGACTATGGAGTAGATTGGAATATCAACAGTTATAATTTTGGTGTTATTTTTCCAAAAATAAACCCTTTAAAGCAACACCTTAACATTGGGATAGCCTCTGGGGTTGTCATTTTTGGAATTGTAGGCTTCTTTATTTACGTTGTCACAATGCTCATACGTCAAAAAAAATTAGATGAAATGAAAACTGACTTCGTAAACAATATGACACACGAATTAAAAACACCCATATCCACAATATCTCTTTCAAGTAATGTTATTATGAATAAAAATATAATTAATCAACCTGAAAGACTTAAACATTATGCCGGGATAATTAATCAAGAAAATGACCGACTAAAAACACAAGTTGAAAGAGTCCTTCAGCTGGCTTTATTTGAGCAAAAAGACTTCGGTCTGGATTTACAATCCGTTGCTATAAATGAAATGATAGAAAAAGCAATTGAGCCTTATAAGCCATTACTGGAAGAAAAAAATGGAAATTACTTAATTGAAGGAGAGTCCTTTTTTGCTGAAATAGATGAACATCACTTTTGCAATGCAATTTCAAACTTAATAGATAACGCCATTAAATACTGTAAAGAAAAAAGCCCCTTTATTCAAATTCATACCGTCAATTTAGGAAAAGAAATTTCCATTAAAGTAAAAGACAATGGAATTGGAATGGAAAAAGAAGAAATGAAACATATTTTTAAAAAATTCTACCGAGCACCAACTGGAAACATCCACAACGTTAAAGGATTTGGAATTGGATTAAGCTATGTTGAACAAATTGTAAAAATGCATAATGGATCCATTATAGTCAACAGTCACAAAAATAAGGGCACAACTTTTGAAGTACTAGTACCAAAAAACAAGCATAAAAATGATTAAAGCAAATATTTTACTCGTTGAGGATGACGAAAACTTAGGTTTCGTAACTCAAGACAACTTAAAACTTGAGGGTTACAAAGTAACCTGGGCTAAAAATGGAGTAACAGGTTTTGAAGCGTTTTGTCAAGATAAATTTGACCTGTGTATTCTGGATGTAATGCTTCCTGAAAAAGATGGTTTTCAGCTAGGACAGGAAATCAAAATGTTAAGAGAAAATACACCTATGATTTTTCTTACTGCAAAATCCTTAGATCCTGATAAAGTTCAAGGGTTTAAAATTGGAGCTGACGATTACATAACAAAACCCTTTAATATGGAGCTGCTGAGTTTGAGAATACAAGCCTTACTCAAGCGACACTTTTCAGCCCAAGCTAATACAACTGATAAAAAAGATTTGTTTACAATAGGAAACTACTCCTTTGATTATAAAAATCAAGAATTAACTATTGAAAGCACTAACAAACACTTAACAAAAAAAGAAGCTGAAATATTACGGCTACTGTGTTTGAATAAAAATCAATTGTTGACTCGAGAGTTAGCCTTAAAAGTCATTTGGGGAGAAAACGATTATTTCAAAGGAAGAAGTATGGATGTGTTCATCACTAAACTTAGAAAATACTTAAACTCAGACAAGCGTATTGAAATAATTAATGTCCATGGAACGGGGTTTAAATTAAAAGTATCTGAATAAATTAATGAGCTTCCAACCAAGTTAAACCAAAAGCACCTTCCACTTCCAATGGAACAGAAGTTTTAACTGCATTTTTCATTTGTTCTAAAGCTATTTTTTCAATCTTATCTTTTTCACTGGGAACCACATCGAAAACCAATTCATCATGAACCTGAAGAATCATTTTAGATTCCAAGTTATTTTCAAGGATTTCTTTATGAATATTAATCATGGCAACTTTTATAATATCTGCTGCTGACCCTTGAATTGGAGCGTTGATTGCATTTCGTTCTGCATAACCTCTTACAACAGCATTTTTAGAATTAATGTCTTTTAATAATCGCTTTCTTTTGAAAATAGTTTCAACGTAGCCTTTCTCTCTAGCTCTATCAATAGAATCATCCATAAACTGCTTAACCCCAGGGTAGGTTGTAAAATACCCATCAATCAATTCCTTGGCTTCTTTTCTTTTGATATTTAACCTTTGACTTAAGCCAAAGGCTGAAATACCATAAATAATTCCAAAATTCACCATTTTAGCCTTATTTCTCATTTCTCGATCGACATCTTCCATTGAAACATTAAAAACCTTGGAAGCAGTTGCTGTGTGAATATCATGACCATTTCTAAACGCATCAACCATATTTTTATCCCCACTCATTTCAGCCATTAATCGCAACTCTACCTGAGAGTAATCTGCGGCATACAATTCATTCCCTTCACTAGCTATAAAAGCTTCTCTTACCTTCCTTCCTTTTTCAGTTTTAATGGGAATATTCTGAAGATTAGGATTAACAGAGGACAATCGACCTGTAGCAGCTACAGCCTGACTATAAGTAGTATGAATTTTATTCGTGTTTTGATTTACCAATTCAGGCAAAGCATCAACATAAGTAGATTTTAATTTTTTGAGTTGGCGAAACTCTAATATGTTATCGATAATTGAATGCTTTCCTGCCAACTTTTGCAACGTTTCCTCCGATGTTGAATATTGACCTGATTTTGTTTTCTTAATCTTCTCGTCAATTTTCATGTTTTCAAAAAGAACTACTCCCAACTGCTTGGGTGAAGACAAATTAAAAACCTCTCCAGCCTGCTCAAAAACAAGCTCTTCCAGTTTTTTAATCTCGCGTTCCAAATCCACCGACAATTCTTTAAGCGTATTTGAATTTAACGAAACTCCATTGTTTTCCATCGCAGATAATACAGAGACTAATGGCATTTCAATTTTTTCAAAGAGTGTTCGAACCTCTTTTTGATCCATAAGAGGTAAGAACTTTTGCATCAATTGCCAGGTAACATCAGCATCTTCGGCAGCATATTTTACAAGTTCAGACTTCTCAACCTCTCGCATTGTTTTTTGATTTTTACCCTTTTTTCCTATTAAGGATTCAATTGATATTGGCCTATAATTCAGATACGTTTCGGACAAAAAATTCATATTATGATTCATATCAGGTTGAAGTAAATAATGTGCTAACATTGTATCGAATAATTTGCCCTTTACTTGAACACCATATTTCAATAATACATTGATATCGTATTTAATGTTTTGTGCAACCTTACCAATATTGTCATTGCTGAAAAAAGGTTTGAACAAATCAATTACCCTTTGTTCATCTCCCAAATTGATGTGCACATAGTATCCTTTATGTGCCTCCCATGAGAATGACAAACCTACCAGTTCTGCAGTTAAAGGATTTAGGCCCGTTGTTTCAGTATCAAAACAAACCGAATCTTGTTGTTCAATCAATTTTATTAACTCATTGATTTCACTATCCGACTCTATTAAATGATACTCATGTGTAATATCTTCTATTGTTTTAATACTACCCGATGGTAAATTTTCATCCAACTCAATGGGTTCTTCTTCGATTGAAGAAAACAAATCTAATTGGCCATTGGAATTAGCAGGCTTTACAATTGCTGGCTTACCTGAAGAAGAAATATCTGCACCTAAAACTCGTTTAGCAAGTGTTCGGAATTCCATCTCTGAAAAAAGAGCCAACAAAGAATCCTCGTCCCAATTGTTAATGAGCATTGAATCAAAATCAATATCAACAGGAACATCAACAATTATAGTAGCTAATTTTTTTGACAAAAGTCCTTGTTCACCAAAGTTGATTACATTTTCTTTTTGCTTTCCTTTTAAATCATCTGTACTTTGTAACAAACCCTCTATCGACCCGTATTCTTTCACCAATTTTTTGGATGTTTTTTCCCCTATCCCAGGAATTCCAGGAATATTATCTGATGAATCACCCCACATACCCAGTATATCGATAACTTGATGAGGAAATTCAACCTCAAACTTTTGTTGAACCTCATGAATACCCCATATCTCGGCAGGTTTACCACCTCTACCTGGCCGATACATAAATATATTTTCAGAAACCAACTGAGCAAAATCTTTATCCGGCGTCATCATAAAGGTTTCAAAATTTTCTCTCTCAGCCTTTTTGGCAATTGTACCTATAACATCATCAGCCTCATATCCTGCCTTTTCGATAATGGGTATATTAAAACTTTGTATTAATCTTTTCACGTATGGAATAGAACTTTTTATGTCTTCTGGGGTTTCATCTCTATTGGCTTTATATTCAGCATACATATCATTTCGAAAGGTTTTACCAGGCGCATCAAAAACAACAGCAATATGAGAAGGATTTTGTTTTTGTAAGACTTCCAATAACGTATTACAAAACCCAAGAGTAACAGAAGTATTTAATCCTTTAGAGTTATACCTTTGATTATTACCAAAACCAAAATAAGATCGGAATATAATCGCAAATGCATCAATCAAAAAAAGTTTCTTTTTGGCCATAAGAATAGTTTAAGTTGGTTAAATGTTCGTATCCAAATTACTGAATACATCCAATATTTACAGGCTAAATCAAAAAGAAAAAACCAACAAAAAATGTAAGTTATTTACAGATTTATTAAGATTGTCCCAAAAACTTAATCTTCCCGATATATTGTTTGCATAACGACATCTGTAACAGACTTCAATGTTTTAGCAGAAATGTTATCCATATTATCGTTATGCGTATGCCATGAATTGGCAAAACTCCCGTTTTGAGGATCTCTATGAATAATATCAATACAAGGTATTCCTGCTTGATTGACATAATAATGATCATCAATAATTTGACCATCAGGAATTACTTTAAAATACCTACTGTATCCCATATGTTTAGCAATTGTCCAAACTTTATCCAACACAGGTCTTGCATATTCTTGTGAATATCCTTCGTAAAGAAATAATGCATTTGGGTCACCAACCATATCCAGATTAATACCATAAATCGGTAGTAAGGAATCCAATCGCGTATCTTTTGACCATATTTGAGATCCGTAACAAAATGTTTCATTGGATTTTCCGTAGTCTTCAATATCAAATAAAACAACATCTACGCCTATATTTGGAGATTCTTGATTCAACAATCGAGCTACCTCTAATATTACAGCTACACCGCTACCCGCATCATTTGCTCCATCAATAGGTTCATCTCTTCGTTCAACATCCTGATCCGCCCATGGCCTTGTATCCCAATGAGCAGAAAGCATAATCCTCTTTTTTTTGTTCAATCCAAAACGACCAATAATATTTCTATACGCAAGCTCTTTACCATCATATGCCAATTGTTTACCTTTTTGCTCAATTGTTTTAAAATTGTATGATTTTAACTTCTCAACCATCCAATCTGCACACTTTTCATGAGCCATAGAATTTGGCGTTCTTGGTCCAAAATCAACTTGCTTTTGCACAAAATAAAAAACTGAATCTGGGTTTACTTGTGGAGTTTTAACCAGAGTAAATTTAGGCTTAGCAGGAGTAGCTTTTCTTTTTGGTTCCTCTGCATCAGAACAAGAAATCAAAAACAAACAAAAGTAACAAAGTATAGCTCTAAAAAATATTTTAATAAATACTATTTTGACCATTGAGTTCCGTCTTTTGAATCTTTCAATTGAATACCTAGTTTTGTCAATTTATCTCGAATCAAATCCGATGTTTCCCAATCTTTATTATTCTTAGCTTGGTTTCTTACATCGACAGCTAACTGAATTAAATCATCCTCAACAAGATTTGAGTCACTGTCAGATTGAGCATTTGTATTCAATTCAACACCCATAATTTGCGTCAGGTAAACATCAAACAAACTTTTCAATGCCTCACGATCATTTTTTGAAATTAATTTTTCTTCCTTAATTGCTAAATTTATTTGTTTCACAACATCAAATAAATTAGCAACCAAAACAGGCGTATTGAAATCGTCATCCATTGCGGATTTAAAAGAAGCTTCTATACCATTAATGTCAAAAAAAGATTCTTCACCCTCCTTTGACGAGTCAATTGCTTCCAAACCATTTTTTAATCTTGTGAGTCCTTTTTCAGCTGCCAATAGTGCATCATTGCTTAAATCCATTGTGGAACGATAATGACATTGCATCATAGCAAACCGAACTACCATAGGACTATAGGCTTTTTCTAAAAGTTCGGTTGTACCTTCAAAAATTTGCTTTGGGAGAAAGAACTGCCCCGTGCTCTTACTCATTTTTTCACCGTTCAAGGTAAGCATATTCGAATGAAGCCAATACTTAACAGAGTGAGAATGACCTGAACAAGCAGTATTTTGAGCCAATTCGCATTCGTGATGTGGAAACTTAAGATCCATCCCTCCTCCGTGAATATCAAATTCTTCCCCTAAATATTTAGTACTCATGACGGAACATTCTAAATGCCATCCAGGAAACCCTTTTCCCCATGGAGAATTCCATTGCATAGTATGCTTTGGCTCAGCTTTTTTCCAAATCACAAAATCTAAGGGACATTTCTTTTCACCTTGACCTTTTAAATCTCTTGTATTGTTTTTTAAATCTTCGATTTTTCTTCCTGATATTTCACCGTAATTGTACTTTTCCGAATATTTCTCAACATCAAAATATACCGAACCATTAGACACGTATGCATAACCAGAATTAATAATTCCCTGAACATATTCAATTTGTTCAACCATATGTCCTGTAGCAGTAGGTTCAATACTGGGTTTTAAAGTATTTAACAGTTCAACAACTTCATGAAAACCATTTGTATACTTCTGAACTACTTCCATTGGCTCGATGTTGTCAAGTTTTGCTTTTTTTGCAATCTTATCTTCACCCTCATCTGCATCATTTTCAAGATGTCCAACGTCTGTAATGTTTCTAACGTATCGAACGGAGTAACCTAAATGTTGTAAGTATCTAAATATAACATCAAATGAAACAATTGTTCTACAATTTCCTATATGAACGTCACTATATACTGTTGGCCCACAAACATACATACCAACATGAGGCGCATTAAGGGGTTTAAAAATCTCTTTCTCCCTACTAAGTGTATTATAAACTTTAAGTTCAGACATCAAATGAATTGTTTCCACAAAAATAAGTAAAACTGAGACCTTTGTTAAAAGATTAGGTTAAAACAATTAAGTAATTGGAAAAATTAATCGAATATCATGCTTGCCTCCAATCTTTAAACTAACTTTATGGTAAACAAAATTATAATTATGTACCCAGCTGAAATAGTATTACCAATGAAAAAAGAACTGGTGGATGCCGGTTTTGAAGATTTAACAACATCAGAGGAGGTAGACTCTGCAATAGCAACTAAAGATGGCGTTCTGGTCGTTATAAATTCCGTTTGTGGTTGTGCCGCAGGAAATGCAAGACCAGCCGCAAAAATAGCCTCTGAACACCCTAAAGCTCCAAAATTAGTAACTGTTTTTGCAGGATTCGACAAAGAAGCTGTTGAACAGGCAAGAAAATATATGTTACCCTATCCACCCTCATCACCTTCTATGGCGTTATTTAAAGATGGTAAACTTATTCATATGGTTGAAAGACATAACATTGAAGGTTGTCCAGCAACCATGATTGCCGACAATTTAAAAGGTGCTTTTGAAGAATATTTATAACAAGAAGCCGAAGCATTTCAACTAATAAGAAAAACGGAAACACAATAAAAAAGGAGCAAAATGCTCCTTTTTTATTCTTTTTTTTAATGTCCATCGTGTTCATCGTCCTTTAGCGGAACGGTTTGTGGAACGAAATCATCTTCATATCCCGGTTTACTGTAGTCGTAAGGCCATCGATAAACCTCAGGGAGTGAACCTTCCCAGTTACCGTGAATTCGTTCAACAGGAGCCGTCCACTCAAGCGTGTTTGATTTCCATGGATTTTGATTACTTACTCTCCCCCTGAAAATAGAAGCGAAGAAGTTAAATATGAATATAATTTGACCTAACGCAGCCATAATAGCGAAGAGTGTTATAATAACATTAATAAATTGAACATCAGCAAACATTTCAAATTCCTGATTGGTGTAGTATCTTCTGGGAACACCCGCTAAACCAACAAAATGCATTGGAAGGAATACACCATAAACTCCTATCATAGTTACCCAAAAATGCAAATATCCAAGTTGAGGTATCATTAATCGGCCAAACATTCTCGGGAACCAATGGTAAACCCCAGCGAACATTCCGAATATCGCACCTGCACCCATAACAATATGGAAGTGAGCCACAACAAAGTAGGTGTCGTGTATATTGATGTCTAAAGCAGAATCACCAAGTATTAATCCAGTTAAACCTCCGGATATAAATAATGAAACCATACCCATAGCAAACATCATAGCGGTTGTTAGTCTAATATTACCTTTCCATAAAGTAGCAAGATAATTAAATACTTTAACTGCTGAAGGAATTGCTATTAATAACGTTGTAAAAGTAAATACCGTTCCTAAGAAAGGACTCATACCCGTCATAAACATATGGTGCCCCCATACTATAAATGATAGAAAAGCTATGGCCAATATAGAAAGTATCATGGCTCGATAACCAAATATTGGCTTTCTGGCATTAGTAGAAATAACCTCGGAGGTTAAACCAAGTGCCGGCAAAAGTATGATGTATACTTCCGGGTGTCCAAGAAACCAAAATAAATGCTCGTATAAAATTGGTGAACCGCCCGTTTGAGCTAAAGGCTCTCCCCCTATGTAAATGGAATCAAGATAAAAGGATGTCCCTAACATTCTGTCGAACATTAAAAGAAGACAAGCTGATAGCAACACGGGAAATGATAATACTCCAAGAATTGCAGTAATAAAGAAACACCAAATCGTAAGTGGCATTCTTACCATAGTCATACCTTTTGTTCTTAGGTTGATGATTGTAACGATATAATTAAGAGATCCAATTAAAGATGAAGCAACAAAAACCGTCATTGAGACCAACCAAAGTGTCATACCTAGGCCAGATCCAGGCATTGCTTTTTCAAGGGCAGATAAAGGAGGGTAAACCGTCCAACCACCTGACGCAGGTCCTTTTTCAATAAAACAAGAGGCGATCATTATAACCGATGAAAGGAAAAAAAACCAATATGACAACATGTTCATAAACCCTGAAGCCATGTCTCTTGCTCCCAATTGGTAAGGAATCAAAATATTTGAAAAAGTACCAGAAAGTCCACCGGTTAAAACGAAAAAGACAATTATAGTTCCATGGATAGTAACTAATGCCAGATACATATTCGGGTCCAGAACACCTTCTGGTGCCCACTTATCGCCAAGAAAAAAGTTAACAAAAGCAAAACCTTCTTTAGGCCATGCTAATTGTAGTCTAAACAAAATTGACATCCCCATCCCAATAACAGCCATGAATATTGCGGTGATCAGGAATTGTTTTCCAATCATTTTATGGTCCATGCTGAAGATGTACTTACTGATAAATGTCTCGTGATGATGTGCTCCACCCATAACTGTTTATATTTAGTTATTATGCTTTCAATAAAATAATTTAATCATTCTCAAAAACTGATATCGGTATTTGTTTTTCGTCGTTACCAAATGTTAGGTCCTTCAAATATTGTTCAAATTCTTCGGGCTCTACAACATCGATAAACATTTTCATGTTATAATGCGAAGCACCACAGATTTTATTACATATCAGTACATATCCCGTTGTACCAGGACGCTCCTCTTTAGAGAGAATATTGCCTTCCTCATCTCTGGTAATATGCATATACACTTTACCTTCTTCAACAACCTTATCAAAAAACTCCTGATTAGTTTCTTTAGGTTCGAAAGTAAAAAACGTTTTCATTCCAGGGACGGTATTCATTTGAGCCCGGAAATGTGGGAAATAGGCAGAATGTATAACGTCTTTGGATCTGAATTGAAATTTTATTTTTTTTCCTTTTGGCAATTTAATTCTGTTACCGTTTAAAACGATATCATCTTTACCGTTATCGTATTTTTGAGGAGATTGCTTATAGTCTTTCAACATTCTTTCCAACCTTAAAATATTTGCTTTGTAGTTTCTTAGGCTATTTTCAACAACATCTAAATTTTCTTTACGGTTCCAATCTTCAGCTATTAGAAGTTCATAGGTAGCCGAATCTGCTCTTAAACCTTTATAAGCAATCGTTGTATCTCCTTTCTCATTAACTCTCTCATAAATTTTCAGCGCGTTTCTCAAATCGTGATGAGGTACTTTAAATTGCTTGTTGTAAAATTCTTCAACTGTACCTGATTCCGAAATCATCTTTTCACATTCCTTAAGTCTTTCCTGTATTGATTTCTCTGTGGCTATACCCAAGGCGTTTTTACCGTATAACGAAAAAGAAGCTTCTCCAAGTTTATTATCCAGACCTGCATATCTGGCAGTCCATTTAAATTGTTCCGAAACGAATTCTATATGCACATCTGGTTCATCTTCAGGGTTCATTATTTTACCCCAGGTACTCATTCCGTATGTAATTAATAAAATCAATACAGCCGCAGGAACAATTGTCCATGCCATTTCCAGGCTGTTGTTGTGCGGAAACCAATATGCTTTTCTCCCCTTTCGGAAATAGTACTTATATCCAAACCAAAATAAAAGAGACTGAGTAATAAAAAAGACAGACAGTATAAGAATGTTTGTTACATCAAGCAGCGTATCTATTTCTTCCCCATGAACAGATGCAGAGGAAGGAAGAAGATATTTACTCCAACCCACCATCTGGGCGATTAACAGGGCAAACATTGCAAGCGCGAAAACAAGCAATCCTAATGCATTTGTTTTAATTTCTGCGCGAGTGATGTAATCAGAATCTTTATCCTTAAGTTCATCAACTAGCTGCTTAGCCTGAAGAATTTTTGCAAATGCAACCCCTACAAGTAAAACTGATATTATAGTTGTAAGTAATAATCCCATTTTCTATTTTTTATAATTCTTTACCTTTTTATATTCAAAACTAATGATGATGAATATGTTTTCCCTCTTCTAAATATGGATGTTGCTTTACTAGCAGTGGTCTTGAGGCAAGTGATTTCAAAACAATGTATGTAAACACGCCCAAGAACAATAAAAAAGACCCAATTTCTATTAAACCCAGACCAGCCTCTGTTTTCATGGCACCGGGGCTAATCATGATAAATATATCCAACCAGTGGAAAAAGAAAACTATACATCCGACCATTACCAATAATCCTCTATTTTTCTTAGCATCTGCATCCATCAAAAACAACATAGGGACAGCAAAGTTGACAAAGAATATTACCCAGTAAATGACAGGGTAATCATTAATTCTAGCTTGAAAATACGTAATTTCTTCAGGGACATCAGCATACCAAATAAGCATGAATTGTGCAAAAAACATATAGGTCCAAAGGAAACTTAATGCAAATACCCATTTACCCATATCATGTATGTGACCTCCCTTAGCCTCCTTTAGGAGCCCTTTTCCTTTTAAATATATTATAAGCATTAATGCATAAACCATTCCCTCTAACCACATTCCAGAGAAAACATACCAACCAAATAAGGTTGAAAACCAATGTGCGTCAACCGACATAATAAGTTGCCATGATATTACAGATGAACCATAACCAAATATTACTAGGAACAAAGCTGATTTAGCAAAATTTTTAAAGTGGATTCTGGTACCCCCCTCCTGATCTTCCAATAAAGACTGTTTTCTGTAGTATCTTGCAAACCATATAAAAGACCCCATAAAGAATAAGAGTACTGGATAATAAAACAAGGGATGAAAGAAAAATGACTTATGATCCAATAAATGATCATAACCATGCATACCCTCGGTAAGCGAAGTGTCATAATGTTGCCAATGGTAAATATGATGACCGTCGAATTGTCCTATTACTATTATTAAAAGTATAATTCCAACCATTAAAGGTAAAGCAGATAACATAGCCTCATAAATACGTTTAAAAACGACTGACCATGAGACCTCTGCAGCATATTGGAGAGCGATGAAAAATAATACAGCTAAGGAAATAAAAAAGAAAAAAATTCCATTGGTTAATAATGCTACCCAAACTCTTTGAGAAGATCCATAATTATGACCGTCCTCCGCTACCAAGGGTGCATATTCATTACCATCAAATATGACTCCGAGTATAAATATCAATAAACCAGCTAATGCTACCCTTATTGTAATATTTTTTGACTTTTTAGAAAAAACGTAATCCATTTCCTATGGTGCTTTAATCATTTAATTTATAACGCGTCATTTCCAGTATCTAAAGAATCAGACAAAGCGGCATTCTGCTTTTTGTTTGATTGTAACTCACCTAAGGTATTGCCTTGAAGAGTCTGTACGTACTGAACAATTTTCCATCTTTTATCTTCAACAATCTGGGATGCATGTGAACCCATCATTCCCTTACCATAATATATGGTGTAGTAAATTTCTCCGGCACTTAGTTCTTTTGTAGAACCACTGTTGTATGCCGGTGGTTTCAAGAACAGTTCTTTCTTAATAAGAGAACCTTTTCCTTGTCCTTTTGGACCATGACAATGAACGCAAAAAACTTCGTAGTACGCTTTACCTTCTACAGTAGCTGAAGTCTCAGTATACGGTATTGGCATTTTAACAGCTTTTGCTTTGGATCGATCTCCCTTTTCGATTGTAAAAGGCTTTTTTCCTTCAGGAATTGATCCTTTAACTGGTTTCCTCGTTATGATACCACCATTAAAAACATTGTATAATTCTTTTACTTCGTTTTCCAATCCTAATTTAAGGGAATCTGGCGCTTCATCATAACCTAACTTATCTAAATTTCTTTTGAAGAAATCAGCAGAATCTATATCGAACTTTTTTAAGTAAGCTTCATAGCCGGTTGCTCTATACATATCAGGCATAAATTCAACACCGGGACTGTCAGGATCCGAAGTACATGAAGCTAAAATAATAGCGGCAATAAAAGCAACTAAAATCTTAATTTGTACAAAATGAGTAATATTAATTGAATCACTATTCATCTTTCTTTCTCTTTATGCCTTATTAATTTCAATGGCCCCTGTGTCTTTCAATTCAGTTATTAAATCGGATTCATTCATTCCTGTATCAACCACATTTATTTCCATTACAAATTTATCATCTGTAGTTCTTGGATCCGGATTTTTAGCAGAAATACCTGGTAACGTTTTATTTCTCAAAAAATAAGTAATTGCCATACCATGAGCAGTACACAAAACGGTTACCTCAAAAGTTATCGGTATAAACGCAGGAATATTTTGGTACAAGTAATAATTTGGCTTTCCACCAATATTCATTGGCCAGTCATGAATCATAAAATAATACATTCCAATGAGAGCTAAAGACATCCCGGTTAAACCGTATATAAAAGCACAAATCGCAAGCCTGGTTTTTCGAACACCGATTACAGGATCAATTCCATGTATTGGGAAAGGAGAAAACACTTCCTTAATTGGAACGCCTTTAGATACCAGTTTTTCAGCCCCGTGAAGGAGTGTGGCATCATCGTCGTACATTGCATAAATTCTGCTCATAACTAAGAAATCTAACTATTCAATATCCTATTTTGTAACAACTTTAATATTTAAACTACTAATGACTACTGTCATGTTGTTGGCCATTATTATTTTTTACACCAAATTCACCAGTTGCCCTTAATATGGTTTTAACTTCATTCAAGGCTAAAACTGGAAAAGTTCTTGCGTACAGGAGGAACAAAACGAAAAACAAACCAATTGTTCCGAGGAAAACTCCCATATCTACATACGTCGGATGAAATTGTGTCCACGATGAAGGCAAAAAGTCTCTGTGCAGCGATGTAACAATAATTACAAATCGTTCAAACCACATCCCGATATTTACAATTATTGACAGGATAAAGGTAACAACTAGATTTCGTCTAATCTTTTTGAACCACATCAACTGAGGAGAGATTACGTTACAGGTCATCATCGACCAATATGCCCACCAATAAGGTCCTGTTGCTCTGTTCATGAAAGCATATCCTTCATATTCAACCCCTGAGTACCATGCAACGAATAGCTCAGTCAAGTAAGCAACACCTACCATCGAACCGGTAAGCATGATAATTATATTCATATATTCAACATGCTTTAGCGTAAGATAATCCTCTAACCTGTACACCTTTCGCATGACCAGCATCAAGGTTAGTACCATAGCAAATCCAGAGAAAACAGCACCTGCAACGAAATAAGGTGGAAATATTGTAGTGTGCCAACCTGGTATAACAGATGTGGCAAAATCCATTGATACTATAGAGTGTACCGAAAATACCAAAGGGGTTGCTAGACCTGCTAAAACCAGAGAAACCTCTTCAAATCTATTCCAGTGTTTCGCCTTTCCGGACCATCCAAAAGCTAAAATTGAATATATTTTTTTTGGAAGTGGTTTTATCATTCTATCTCTTACCGTAGCAAAATCAGGGACTAGCCCTATATACCAAAACACTAATGAAACAGAGAAATACGTCGATATTGCAAATACATCCCACAAGAGTGGCGAATTAAAGTTTGGCCATAACGATCCAAATTGATTCGGTAAAGGAAATACCCAATAGGCTTGCCAAATACGCCCCATATGAATTCCTGGAAACAAAGCTGCCATCATTACTGCAAAAATTGTCATCGCTTCTGCAGAACGGTTAATTGCCATTCTCCATCTTTGACGGAACAATAAAAGAACAGCAGAAATTAACGTTCCGGCGTGACCAATACCTACCCACCAAACAAAATTAGTGATATCCCAGGCCCATCCGACAGTC
>CEUK01095605.1_pt1 | contig 14986 bp, 18 predicted proteins | sample 356451 | NCBI WGS metagenome assembly CEUK01 (sample SAMEA2622843, study PRJEB7988) | marine metagenome | isolation source: saline water (ENVO:00002010), including
GGCTTGCCTTATAGTACTTGGAATTGGTTCTGCCTCAAATATAATTCTATAAACATTATCATCTCTCTCTTCTAAATTATTAAGCATTTTATAGGCGACATTCACTTCTTTATTAAGAATTTCATAATGTGTTTGAAGTTCTTGATTTTCTTTTTTGAGCTGAACTATTTTTGGTGATTCAAAGTATGTGTCATAAATATTTAGTAAGATGAAACTTGAAATAAGTACAATAGTTATAAATCCGATTGATCTTAAAAAAATATCTTTTTTAGTTTTTTTAATTCTCTCGTATCTACAAGTTTCTGGATTATAATAATATTTATGTTTGTCCATAATTAGATTAAAATAGCCTAGTTTTGTATAAACTTATGCAAAAATAAAAAATATTCATTGATTTTAGTTTAAATGAACTCTAAAAAAATAAGAAGTATATTTTTTGATTATTTTAATGATAAAAATCATAAAATCATAGAATCTGCCCCAATTACTGTCAAAGACGATCCAACTTTAATGTTTACTAATGCGGGAATGAATCAATTTAAGAATATTTTTTTGGGATATGATAATCCAAAGACTCAAAGAATTGCTAATACCCAAAAATGTTTAAGAGTTAGTGGAAAACATAATGATTTAGAGGAGGTAGGAATTGATAAATATCACCATACTATGTTTGAGATGTTGGGAAATTGGTCTTTTGGAGATTATTTTAAGAGAGATGCAATAAACTGGGCCTGGGATTTACTAGTTAATTTCTACAAACTTGATCGGGATAGATTATTTGTTACAGTATTTGAGGGTCATAAGAAAGATAACTTAGAAAGAGATAATGAAGCTGTTGAAATATGGAAAAAAATCGTTGATGAGTCAAAGATAATAGATGGATCAAAAAAAGATAATTTTTGGGAAATGGGTGAAACTGGACCTTGTGGTCCATGTTCTGAAATTCATATAGATTTAAGAAATGATGAAGAAATAAAGAAAAATCCAACTAAAAATCTTATTAATAAAGACCACCCTGAGGTAATTGAAATTTGGAATTTAGTATTTATTGAATTTAATAGAAGAAATGATGGTTCTCTAGAATCTTTACCGAATAAACATGTTGATACTGGTATGGGACTTGAGAGACTTGCTATGGCAATAAAAGGTCTAAAATCTACTTATGATACTGATTTATTCTCAAGAATTTTAAAATCATTGGGTGAAATATCAAATTTAAAATATGGAGAGGATGAAAAAATTGATATTGCATTCAGAGTAATTTCAGATCATATCAGAGCTATAGTCTTTACGATATCCGATGGAGCAATTCCATCTAATAATAAATCAGGATATGTTGTAAGAAGAATTTTAAGGAGAGCAGTAAGGTACGGTTTTTCAAGCTTAAATCTTAAATCACCATTTTTACACAAGCTATCAAAAGAAGTTATATCTGAATATAAAGATGTCTTCAGTAATCTCTCTGATCAACAAGAATTTATATCTAATGTTATTTTAGAGGAGGAAAAAACTTTTTTAAAAACTTTAGAAAATGGCTTAAAAAAAATAAATAATCTAAAAAATAATTTAAAATCTGATGATAAAGTTATACCTGGAAAGCTGGCCTTCGAACTATTTGATACATATGGTTTTCCTTTGGATTTAACTAACTTAATTGCTAGAGAAAATAATTTAAAAGTAGATAAAAATGAATTTGATAAATATCTTGAAGAACAGAGAGAAAGGTCAAGAAATAGTTCTACTACATCTTCAGAAGAATGGACAGTAATAACTGATAATAAAGAATCTAATTTTGTTGGATATTCAAAACTTGAATGTGAATCAATGATTTTGAAGTATAGGCAAGTAAAAATTGATGATAAGGTAAAATACCATTTAATACTTGATAGAACTCCTTTTTATGCTGAATCTGGTGGTCAGATTGGTGATGTTGGCTTGATTGAAAATAATAAAGAAAAAATTAAAGTTATTAATACTTTCAAGGAGAATGAATTAATTATTCACTTGACAGATGAACTACCCAAAGAGATTGAATCTAAATTTTTAGTGAAGGTAGATTCTCATAAAAGAAGGCTTATATCCCAAAATCATTCAGCAACTCATTTACTTCATGCAGCATTAAGAGAGGTTTTAGGTGATCATGTAACTCAGAAAGGTTCCTTAGTAAATGAAAAAGCTTTGAGATTTGATTTTTCTCACTTTTCAAAAATAACTGAGGAGGAACAATTAAAAATAAGTGATATTGTCAATAGAAAAATCTTAGAGAATATTTCAGTAAATATATTAGAGGATATATCTATAGAAAAGGCAAAAAAAATGGGTGCTATGGCTCTTTTTGGAGAAAAGTATGGTGATAAGGTTAGGGTAGTAATAATTGATGATAAATTTTCTATTGAGTTGTGTGGTGGAACACACGTTTCTCATACTTCTGAAATTGGTTTATTTAAAATAATATCTGAAAGTTCAATTTCATCAGGTGTTAGAAGAATTGAGGCATTAACCTCATTAGGTTATAATAATTTTTCTAATAAGCAGAATGATCAGATAAATACACTTAAAGAAATTTTAAAAAGTTCAAATATTATTGACTCAGTTAAAAATTTAATTAAAAGAAATAAAGGACTAGAAGACCAATTAAATAAGTTAGATATTTCTAGAAAAAAGAATATTAAAAAAGATATTTCAGAAAAAATTAAAAAAATAGGAGTTGCAAACGTATTAATATCTCATTTTGAAAATGAAGATGTTGCATTTGTAAAACAAATTGGTTTCGAATTGGATAATCAATTTGAAAATTTTATTTTTTTAGCTACTATAGAAAATGAAAATAAGCCATTTATTCTTATTTTAATTTCAAAAAAATTATCTCAAAATAAATTATTTGATGCTAGAGAAATAATTAAAGATCTTTCCAAACACATAGGTGGTTCTGGAGGAGGTCAAAGCTTCTTATCAACAGCTGGAGGAAAAAATATAAATGGGCTTTCTGTAGTCCAATCTGAAGGTGAATTATTACTTAAAAAATTACTAAACAATTAATAAATTTTAACGTTTTAACATCAAAAGAATCTTAAAATAAGATCTAATATTGTACAGTGAAAAAAATCTCATTATTCAGTCTTCTAATCATCTTATTTATATCTTGTGAAACGTCATACGACTCTTCTAAAGAACTTTCTATTAATATTGAGATCCAAGGAGATGACGTCACTGGTGAAGTAAGGCTTCAGAGAGTTAATTCAGATTATTCTATTGAATTAGTTCAGTCCGCAAATTTTTTAAATAATAAATTAAACTTCATTGTTTTTAATGGTGAAGCATCATTATATCGATTAGATATTTTAGGTAAAAATAGTATTGATTTAATTTTAAATAAAAATGATATAAATATACTTGTTCAACTCACTGAAAATTCATTTACCTCATCAATTGAGGGTTCAAATGACACCGATATTTTAATAGGATTAGGAAAAAAAATAACTGATTATAGAAATGAAGTTAGAGAATTAAATAGATCTTTTTTTGACGCGAATGAAGAGAGAGATTTACAAAAGATTAATAGCATTAGGGAAGAGGCATCTTTTAAACAAAATCAATTTCAATTATCTCTCAAAGAATATTTGAATAAATCTGATAACTCATTAGCTGTACTTATGGCTTCAAGTTCTACATATCTCCCAATTGGAGAAAACATTTCATTCTGGGAAAATATTTACAATAGATATTATGATGAATTTAATCAAAACACTTATTTCCAAAAATTTGAAAATGATTTGATTAAGTTAAAAGCTGTATCAGTTGGTAGCATAGCTCCTGATATCATTTTAAATGATACTACAGGCAATCCAGTTTCTCTTTCTTCTTTAAGAGGTAAATATGTTTTATTAGATTTTTGGGCTGCTTGGTGTAGACCATGTAGAGAAGAGAATCCTAATATTGTAAATAATTACAATATGTTTAAGGATAAAGGCTTTGAGATTTACCAGGTTTCTTTAGACAGAAACAGGGCTGACTGGGTTAGGGGTATCAAACAAGATAAATTACCTTGGATAAATGTTTCAGACTTAAATTATTATCAGTCTGAAGCAGCTATATTATATAATATTAATAAAATTCCAAGCGCTTTTTTATTAGATCCTGAAGGTAGAATTATAGCAAAAGATACTCAGCTTAGGGGAATGAATTTATATAATAAGCTTAGCGAGATTTTTTAATCAAAAATAGATTTTAACTCATCAGCTTCCTCGGGCTTCATTTTACCTGCCAATATTAATCTTAATTGCCTTCGCCTTAAAGCTCCATCATATAACTTTTTTTCCTCATCAGATTTTGGTGTAACTTCTATTGATTTAGTGGGTTTACCTTTTTCGTCCAAGGTAACAAATGTAAAAAATGCATTATTGCTTATAATTGATTTACCAGTTTTTCTATTTTGGGTAGTAGCCTCAAGATAAATTTCCATCGATGTATTAAAAACTCTAGTAATAAAAGCATCAATTGTTACTATGTCTCCTTTATATACTGGTGATTTAAAAGATATATTATCTACAGATGCAGTAACAGACATTTTTTTTGTGTTTTTATAAACACATATTCCAGCTGCCATATCCATCCAATACATAAGTTTTCCTCCAAATAAAGTATTCAAATTATTTGTATGGTTAGGAAGTACCATTTCGCTAATACTTATTTTCGTTTTATTACAGTCAATTTTATTTTCTTTCATGAATAAATTTTTTCACACAAATTTAACTTTTACTTTTACAAACTAATATTATATTAAAAAATGTTTACAGGAATAATAGAATCAATTGCAGTTGTTGAAAAAGTTGACAAAAAAGGAAAAAATATTGAGTTAAAGTTATCCAGTAGTTTAAGTTCAAAGCTAAGAGTAGATGAGAGTTTAAGTCACAATGGAGTTTGCTTGACAGTTACAAGTTGCGATGAAAATTTTTACTGTGTAACCATTGTTGATGAGAGTTTAAAGAAATCAAATTTTTCTAATATTAAAGTAGGATCAGAAGTAAACCTAGAAAGAAGCTTAGTAATTAATGGAAGATTAGATGGGCATATTGTTCAAGGTCATGTTGATGATATAGGAAAGTGTATAAAAAAGGTTGATCAGGAAAACAGTTGGTTGTATACGTTTGAGTTTTCTGAAAAATATTCAAATTTAATTATTGAGAAGGGAAGCATTTGTGTAAATGGTGTTAGTTTAACATGTTTTGATGTCTCAGATAATAAATTTACTGTTGCTATTATTCCTCATACTTATGAAAATACGAATTTTAAATTTTTGAAAGAAGGAGAAGCTGTAAACTTAGAGTTTGATATTTTAGGAAAGTATATAAAAAAAATACTTAAGGGATAAGAGGGAGTAGTATTTCTATATCTTTAATTAACCTGTTTATTTCTGATTCATCAGTTCCCTCATAAATTCCTCTAATATTTCTATTTTGATCAACCAATAAAAATGTCCCGCTGTGTAAAAAGCCTCCAGGCTCATTTTCATCTTGTAATGCAGAAACCATGTAACTAGATTTAGCAGTATTATATATTTCATCAATATCTCCGGTTACAAAATGCCATATTTTAGAATTTACCCCTAATCTATCTGAAAATTTTTTGAGAGTAAAAATATTATCATAATCAGGATTTATTGTATGAGATAGATATTTTACATTCTCATTATTTGCAAATTGATTATAAACTTTAAGTAAATTATTTTTCATTATTGGGCAAATTGTCGGACAAGTAGTAAAAAAGAAATCTGCGATATAGATTGAATTATTGAAAGTATTATTATCTATTAAAATACTATCCTGATTATAAAACTTAAATGCTTTAATAGTATGATTAATCGTGTCAAAAGATATTATACCATCATTATTAGTTTCAATTATTTCAGATCTTCCGTAGATAGGTAATTCTCTTTTTTCTACTGAACAAGAAAATACACATAATATTATTATTGTAATGAATAGTCTCAAAATAATTTAAATTTTTTAGATATACGATAAATAAAATTTGAAGTTAAATAACCAACTAAAAATCCAAAAATAACATCAAGAAAAAAATGTACTCCAAGATAAATTCTACTATAACCAATCAAAACACTCCATAAAAACATCAGCTTTATTTTCTTTTTTGAAATAAGATAGAAAATGGTCGCTAAAGAAAATGTAGTTGATGCATGTGATGAGGCAAAACTAAATTTTTTTCCACACCCCGCGACTACATTTATTAAACCTTGTAAGCTCGAATCATTACATGGTCTCAATCTTTCAAAATATGGCTTCATAATTGAACTAGTAATAAAGTCAGATATTATTACTGTTGATATACAAATGATGAGATTTATTTTGAAGTTTTTTTTATCATGGTTCCAAAGCCAATATATTAGAAGTACATATAATGGTATCCATACATATTTGTTACTAATTAGTATCATGATACCATCCAGATTCTCATGAGATAAATTATTAAAAAAAATTGTTATCTCTTTATCTATATTTCTGATGTATTCAAACAATATGACTAAATTTATTTTAAATTAAGATATGATTTCTAAATCAAAAATTAAATTAATTAAATCCCTTAAATATAAGAAGACTAGAGATGAATTAAATCTTTTCTTAGTTGAAGGTCTTAAAGGTATTTTAGAAGTTAATAAATCGAATTATGATATTCATTTTACGGTTATTTCCAAAAAAATCTATAATCAGTATAAAAATTTTTTACCAAGTAATAATATTTTCATATTAGAAGAAAATGAGATTAATGAATTAAGTTCTCTTCAAAATAATTTAGTAGGGTTTTGTGTAGTTAAAACCATTTTAAAAGATCTATCTCAAAATAATTTAGATAATATCACGATTGCTCTTGACTCAATAAGTGATCCTGGTAATTTAGGTGCAATAATTAGGAATGCTGACTGGTTTGGAATAAAAAATATTATTTGTTCTAAAGATTCTGTAGATCTTTATAATCCTAAAACTATTCAATCAAGTATGGGCTCATTTACTAGAGTAAATATCTATTATGAGGATCTTGATAATTTTTTTAAGACTTGTGATTTAAAAGTTATTGGCACATCATCAAACACAAAAAATAATTTTAAAAAAAATAGATCTTTTAATGGTATTATTTTATTTGGAAATGAGTCACACGGTATAAGTAAAAATCTATCTAATTATGTGGATCAGTGGTTATCTGTCAAAAAAATAGGTGAGGCTGAATCATTAAATGTTGCTGTAGCAACTGGTATAATATTAAATCAATTAACTAACGATTAATCTTCTTTTTTCCTGAACCAAGGAATATGAAAAGTCACAAAGTATGAAATAATTGAAGATGCAATTATCGGAATTAAACTTTTTTCATATTTATTTTGAAGTATTCCTGACTCATCAACAAATGATTCTATATTTTCTTCAATAACAACTGTTTCAATGTAAACAAATAAGGTTCCTAATAAAAAAAATAGAAGAATGAATCCTACTACTTTATAAATAATTCTAAATGTCGCTTTCACAAGGTAAATATAAGAATTTAATTTTCTAGAGCAGATTCTTTGGCTTTTATTGATAATTCTTTGCCTAGATACATATCGATTAAATAGTGAGCTAAGTATATTAATGGTGTAATGGATATTGCCACAAAAAACTTGAAAGTATAATTATCAATACCCACATTTAAAACTTGATCAATTGACCATTCCTTCCCCTCTGGAGCTAAATAATAAAAAGCAATAATTAAGACTACAAAGCTGTCAATAAATTGAGAAAATAAAGTAGATCCAGTTGCTCTTAACCAAATTAATTTTCCTTTAGTTAATTTTTTAATTTTTTGAAAAATGAATACATCTAGAAGTTGAGCTATTAAAAAAGCAAAAATTGATCCAACAATAATGCCTATACTCTGCATGAAAATGGTATTATATGCATAGTCTATATTAAATGCATTTCCTGAATTATCAAATTTATTTACATCTAACCAATATGAGTTAGGAGTTAATTTAGTTGATAGGAAAATGATTATAAAAACATAAACTATAAGTAGGATAGTAAAATAACTTACCTTTTTTACTCCTTTTTTACCAAAGTATTCATTTATAATGTCAGTTGTAATAAAAACAACTGGCCAAATAACAACACCAACAGATAAACTAAAATCCTTAATTATACTGACATCAAAAATTTTTGTTCCAAGAATTTCTGCTATGATGGCATTGGTAATAAATAACCCTGAAAGGACAAGAAAGATATTATGAAGCTTTTTTTTCTCTTTAATATTAAAGTTATTCATATAATAACTCTAATTCATCCCTTTTTCTATCTCATCTAACTGAATAGAATCGATAGCTTCTTGTCTTGTTGGAAGAATATCAAGAACGGTATCAAGCTTAGATATTTTTAATATTTTCTCGATGTGATCACTTACATTGCAAATTACGAAAGTGGAATTTTTTTCTCTAAATGTTCTGTTTCCGACTAACATTGCACTCAAACCGGAAGAATCCATAAACTTAACATTATGTAAATCTAAAATTATATTTTTTGCTCCCTCAACTTCGTAGGTGATAAGATCAGCTTTTAATGAAGGGGCTAAAACAGAATCTATTTTTTCTTCTTTAGGTGTAACAATGTAGTACAAGTCGTTTTTTTCTATTTCGTATTTCATAATGCAATTTTAATATTCGATTCAATATCATTCAACATATTTTCAGTATTTCTTTTAATAAATTTTTCTCCTATAATATTTTCATATAATTCAATATACCTTTCTGATATAGATTTTACAATATTATTAGTCATTTTTGGAATATTCTGTCCTTCTTTTCCTTGAAAGTTGTTTTCCATAAGCCATTCTCTTACAAATTCTTTAGATAATTGTTTTTGACTTTTTCCTAGATCCTGTAATTTTTGGTATGAATCTGCATAAAAATATCTCGATGAGTCTGGAGTATGAATTTCATCTATTAAGGTTATTTCATTATCATACTTTCCAAATTCATATTTAGTATCGACTAAAATTAAATTTTTAGATTTTGCATATTCTGACCCTCTTTCAAATAGTTTTTTTGTAATTATCTCTAATTCCTCATATTCATTCTTTGAAATCAAGCCTTTTGAAATTATTTCATTTTTAGAGGTGTCAATATCATGACCGATTTTGGCTTTTGATGTTGGTGTAATTATAGGTTCTGGAAATTTATCGTGTTCCTTCATTCCATCGGGCATAGAAACTCCACAGATTGTTCTTTTTCCACTATTATACTCCCTCCAAGCATGACCAGTTAAGTATCCTCGTATAACCATTTCCACTGGAAAAGTTTCACATTTTTTTCCAATTGTTACATTTGGGTCAGGAACTGAAATAATCCAGTTTGGAACAATATCACTAGTCATTTTTAGAAACTTTTCAGCGATTTGATTTAAAATCTGACCTTTGAATGGTATAGCTTTAGGTAGTACGACATCAAATGCACTAATTCTATCAGACACAACCATAACTAATTTGTCTTCAAAATGATAAACATCTCTAACCTTTCCTGTGTATTTACTGAGTAAATTATCAAAATTAAAATCAGTGTTTTTTATAGCATTTTCCACTACCAGTCTGGTTTAGTTTTATCTGTTTTTTTTGATGGTTTTCTTTTGAGCTGTTGAATATACTGAAATTCATTGTTATTTAAGGCATTTAAAATCATTTCAGCTTTCTTTTTTGTCATATTAATTTTCTTGAGTTTTTCTTCTATAGACTCTTCATTACTTTTCTTTTGATCGTTTTTACTTTGCTCGTTTTGTTTCTTTTCTTCCTGACTTTCGCTCTCTTTTTTTTTGTCTTCTTGGCCTTCTTTATCTTGTTTTTTATTTTCAGACTGATTTTTCTTTTGATTTTCTTTAGAATTCTCTTTATTATCTTTTTCCTTATTTTGTTGATTTTTTTCTTGTTCTAACTTTTTCTTTACCAGCTCATAATTAAATTTTGAGTCATTATTTTCATTGTCAGCTATTATTGATTCTTTATAAAAATTTAGTGCCTCATTTAGTTTATTATTTTTCTCATTAATGTTCCCTAGTTGCTGGAAAGCAATTGATTTTATTTTGTTGTTTTCTGTTAGAGATGCTAAATTATAATTCTCAATAGCATTTAATGTATCAGATGATAATAGATGAGCATGAGCTAGGTTAAGAAATACCTTCTCATTAGAATAATCTAGAGAATCAATCAAGGTTTTATAATTTTTAATTGACTCACTGTAATTTTTATTCATGAATGACTTTTCAGCTAAACTTGTAAGTTTGTTTATTTGATCAATTTTATCATTTATAATGATTGTAAGAATGAGGTTTAATACAAAAATCATATTCTTATAATTTTTAGATTAAAAGAAAAATCTAATAACATTAAAAATAATGCACCTAAAAGAAAATAAAAATATTTATTTCCACTAACATCAATTACTTTTGACTCAATTATATCTCCTTTTATATTTGAAATTTGAGCAATAAGATTATCCGTCTGATTTATATTATTTGAAATCTCAAAATATTTTCCACCGGTATCATTTGCAGCTTCTTTTAGTGATGAAGGATTTAGTTTTGTTATAACTTCTTTTCCTTCATTATCCTTTTTAAAATTTCCATCACTAAGTAAAAGTTTACTTCCTTCCTCACTACCTACGCCTATTGTGAAAAGCTTAATATTTGATTCATTAATTTTATTGAGGGCACTTTCTGTCTCCTCTCCAAAATCTTCTCCATCCGATATGAGTAAAATTATTTTTGAATTTATATCATTAGTTTGAGAATTTTCATCATTTAATTTAGATAAAGATAATTCTAATGCAGGACCAAAGTCGGTTCCAGAGTTAGGGACTAATCCAGTGTTTAATGTTTCGGTAAATAAATTAAGTGCATTCTTATCATAGGTCATTGGACATTGGACAAATGCTTCACTAGAAAACATTATGATTCCAATTCTATCTGATGAAAACTCATCAATTATTTTTTTCATCTCGAACTTAATTTTTTCTAATCTTGTAGGTTTTACATCATTTGCATTCATAGATTCAGATAAGTCAACAAGGATCATTATGTCTTTTCCTACAACATTTACTTCTTGTTTGTTATCTCCAAAAGATGGTCCCAATAATGATATGATGAGTAAAAAAAAGTATGTACTTCTCAATAATAATTTAAATAATACTTTTCTTTTATAAACTTTTATCTTTTTGTTAATGCTATTTAATCTTATAAGGTATAAAAGATAAAATATAAAAAAAGCTGAAATTATAATGATTTCAGTAATTCCTAATGGTTTGATAAAATCCATAAACAAAGCTAAGAAATTGATTTTTTAATAAATAAAGTCAATGATCGATTTAACCCTTTTTCACAAATAGAAAAAATAGAAAAAATTTATATCAAGAAGATGATGATGTAATTATATTTGCCATTCAAATAGGAGAGGTGGGTGAGTGGCTTAAACCAGCAGTTTGCTAAACTGTCGTACGCCAATACGCGTACCGGGGGTTCGAATCCCCCTCTCTCCGCAAAAAGATCTTATTTTCTTAAAAAAGATTTATAGAATCATAGCGCTACTGAAAGAGGTATCGCAATTAACATCAAATTTTGATAGTTCAACTAGAAACAGTGAGTGAACTGGAGTATAACCTCCTAGGTTAAGAACTTTAAATGCTCCGTTTGCTGTTCCACCTGTAGCTAAAACATCATCAAAAATTAATACCTTTCCCTTACCTTCTTGAACTTGCATGATGGCTTCACCATATTCAAGTTTATGCCTTACTGTTTGAATTTTGCCTGGTAATCTATCTTTTTTACTTCTACAAAGAATAATGCCTTTATTTAACTTATCTGCAATTATAGATCCAATAAGAAAACCTCTTGATTCTATAAGTGCTAAATAATCAAATTCAACATCTTTTATGCTTTTAATACATTCATCAACTAATATATCTCTTGCTTTTGGATCTTTATAAATCGGATTAAGATCTATATACTCAACTCCCTCTATGGGGAAATCTTGAAAAAACTCAACTTTATTTTTTACGTACTCTAAACTCATAGTACATACAAAGTTAAATCAATTAAAATTGTATTCAGTATGAATAAAATTAAATTATTATTAGTCTTAATTATATTACTTTCTTGTTCTGATAATAATGAAAATATATCTGGCAATACAGGTTTATTTTATCAAACTACCTTTTTTGATGGATTATCGAGAGACTACATACTATTTGTTCCTAGCTCATACGACGAAAATATGAATACACCTATAGTATTTAATCTTCATGGAGGTAGTGGAACTGCTGAAGAGCAAATGAATTATGTAAGTGATATGAGAAATCTTTCTGATAGTGAAAAATTTATTTTAGTATATCCTCAAGCATCTAGTGACTCGAATGGAATTCCAATTTGGAATTTAGGTGGCATTAATTCAAAAGCTACTGATGTAGATGACGTAGGATATATATCACACTTAATAGATAAAATTTCTGAGTTTTATTCTGTTGATAGAGATAGAATTTATGTAACTGGGTTTTCAAATGGAGGATACTTATCCTTTGAGTTAGCTTGCAAGCTTAGTTCAGAAATTGCTGCTTTTGCCTCAGTTGCTGGACATATGTTCATAGATACATATAATGATTGTTCGCCAACTCATCCAACACCATTTCTATCAATTAATGGCACTGAAGATAATTATGATGGTATAGCAGGATATTATTTACCTGTTGATAACTCAAATAATTATTGGATAGAATACAACAATACTGACTTAAGTCCTGAAATAATTGAAATCGAAGATGCAAATACTACTGATGGTTCGTCAGTTGAGTACTATTCTTGGAAAAATGGCACAAATGGTGTTGAAATAGATCACTATAAGGTATTAGGAGGTGATCATTCATGGCCATCTTTAAATGCTGATTCAAATAAAGGTAATTCAAATGGAGATATTGATTCCGATAGGATTATTTGGGAATTTTTCTCAAGATTTGACATTAATGGTTTGAGGTAATTTTTAATATCTTATAATGCTTAAGATATCTTTTGATCAAAAATATATTTACCCTCTAGAAGAAAATCATAGATTCCCTATGATTAAATATGAACTTATCCCTGAACAACTAATAAGAGAAAATACTTGTTGCGACGATAATTTTTTTTCTCCTAAACAAATTTTAGATAAAGATGTATTATTAACTCATGAGGCATCATATTTTCAAAAACTAGTATCACAAAATTTATCTAAGTCAGAACTTAGACCAATCGGCTTTCCAATGAGCAAAGATCTTGTTGAGAGAGAAAAAATAATTTCTCAGGGAACAATTGATTGTGCTTTATTTTCTTTAGAATATAATGTGTCTATGAATATTGCTGGTGGTACCCATCATGCATTTTATGATAGAGGGGAGGCTTTTTGTATGTTGAATGATCAAGCTATTGCAGCTAACTACTTAATTAAAAATAAATTTTGTAAAAAAATATTAATAGTAGATTTAGATGTTCATCAAGGTAATGGAACTGCCTCAATATTTCAGAATAATGATGATGTATTTACTCTGTCATTTCATGGAAAAAACAATTATCCATTCAAAAAAGAAAAAAGTGATTTGGATGTAGAGTTTGATAATGGGGTAAATGATACTGTTTATTTGAATAAACTAAAATATCAATTACCAAAAATTATTGAAGACTTTCAACCAGAATTTATTTTTTACTTATCAGGAGTCGATGTTCTTGAAAATGATAAACTTGGTAAACTTTCACTTTCTCTAGAGGGTTGTAAAGAAAGAGACCGATTCGTTCTTGATTTATGTAAGCAAAATAAAATTCCTGTTCAGATAAGTATGGGTGGAGGATATTCATTTGAATTAAAAAATATAATTGAAGCTCATTCCAATACTTTCCGACTTGCTCAAGAAATTTTTTTTTAGTAACTCTTTTATCTATAAAATTTTAAATATCATAACTAATTTATAGATTTAGATATAAACTAAATTTATTGAGATATGATTAAATATTTATTGTCAATTCTTTCTGTTGTTGTTTTTGCATGTGGAGGACCTTCAGGCATTGTTATTTCCGATGCAGATAAAGCGACTTTTGAAAGAAATTATAAAGCTTTTGAAAAACACCATATTGGTGGAATAATGGCAGAGGATATAGACCTTTTTTTAGATCTGTATTCTGATACTTTAAAATGGAGTGGTCCAAATGTATATGATGGATCTTTCCAAACTAAATCTGACTTGGCAGCTGCTGCTAAAGGATATTTAGACCAATTTGAAAATTTCTCTTTTGTTTCAGGTGGAGTTAATCCTGATAATGATGGCGGTTATTGGGGAGGAAACTTATATGCTGATAATGGAGAGATAAATACTGCACCTAATGGTATAAGAATTTATGGTATTTGGAATGCTAACCATTCAGAAACTGGGGCTCCTGTTCAATTGAAATTTTATGCTATCCAACAATTTAATGAAGCTGGTAAAGTTGTTCTTTTAAATGAATGGTTTGATCCATCGTCTATGGAGAATCAGATAAAAGCTTTTGTTGAAAGCAAATAAATTATATTCACAATCCTTAATTAAGAGGGTTGTGATTATTTTATGAATTTAAAGCAAAAAGTTACTCTTCTTATATTAATTGATTCTTCTTTATTCATTATTCTAATATATTTATTGTATTTAGAGATGTGGTTTGAATCCCTAATTCCTTTTTTATTATCTCTTGGGATTGGCTTTTGGAATTATCCAGTTTATAAGAAGTATTTTTCTTCGGAAGAAGATACCAAATAGATTTTTTTGTATCTTTTCAGGTATAGAATCTTAATTTATAGAATTATGAGGTATTTTGTTGTTTTAATTTTTATTCTTTTTTCATGTGTTTCATCATCACAGAATCCTATAACTGAGGAGGAGGTAAAAAATAAATTTTATGAATTTTTTGAT
>CEUK01055787.1_pt1 | contig 14969 bp, 8 predicted proteins | sample 356451 | NCBI WGS metagenome assembly CEUK01 (sample SAMEA2622843, study PRJEB7988) | marine metagenome | isolation source: saline water (ENVO:00002010), including
CTACACGGTGTTATTGTTGTTACTTGTTTGTTACAAAGAATTTGGCGACTTAATGCCATTCACAGCAACCCTCGAAAATGATTATGGATTCAATGAAGAGATGCGATTGTTGGCAACTTGGATGTTTATCGCAGTTGGACAATTGGTTTTCTTACTGACATGGCTGGTGTCTATAATTCGCTTCGGCTCACTGCGTTCGTTGAGATTTGATTTAAATCCTGATGAAAGGCGAGAAGGTGCTGTTAAGTTGGCTGGTGGCGATTGGATGAGGACTTTGGTAGATGAGGCCGCTTTGGTAGAGGATTTAGACACCTTAATTCGATTTCAAATGCGCTCGTTAGACGGGGATCCCTCCGTGGTTAGATTTGAAAAAGCTAGGGCACGGATGTGGGAGCAAGCCATTAGAGGGCTTTGGCCATCTGCAATTGAGGAAGCAAGGAAGGTTCTGGCACAAGCAGGTGGCGATGATGATGTTGCAAGGATGATAATCGCAACTGGTCACATGGCTTCACGAAGGCTTGATGCGGCAAGGGATGCTCTACACGGTCTAGAACAACCCGAGGGTTATGATGAGCCGGAATTGCTTGCTTTTGTTTGTGAATGGTTAGACCCTTTTACCGGGAATGTCACTGAGGATGATTTTTGGGATTGGGAAAACAATCCCTGTATCAATAACCTTCAACATCAAATACAAATGATACGCAGCTGGAACCCCAAACCTAGCTCAGATTTTCTAGGCAAAGATAGGTTGTCACGGGTTGCACAATTATCGATGATTTCATTGATGCGTGCACAAAGAATGCATGATGATGCGCTAGAACTAGCCTTGAAGATGGTTAGAGTAGATCCAACTGGAGTGCGGCCTAGGATTGCCGCTGCGCTCTGTTTGGTCGATAAGGGAGATTGGCATAGTGCTAAATCAATCCTTGAAGAACTCATAAAAAGCGACAAAAATGACCCACGTGTTCTATCTTTATCGGCAATATTAGGAGTTCCAGTAGATGCAGAAGAATTTGAAGTGGCCTTGGTTAAAGGGGAAGGAAAGGCAATGAAAAAATGGATTAATCAGGCGCCATGTAATTCAGTTGCGGCTTTAGGTATCAAAGGTGGTATGGATGAAGCAATAAACGCAAACTTGCTGATTGCTTCACACGAGGCAACTAGAAAACAAATGACTCCTAAGTATCAGAGCGGTCGATTATCAATTATTTTCAATTATTTCATTTTACTTCCAATGTTCCTATTATTAGGAATTTATACATATACAAAGTTAGGGCAAATGGAAGCTTTAGTTGGTACCGCACTGCTACTCCTTGGCCACTCTACCAGCAGGAGGGTGTTACGACAGCAGCGTAAATTAATCCGCCACAGAGACCAAAAAGGCATGGTTGCCTATGCTAAACGAATGAAGCGATTCAAGGTTGTACCGGATAGGGGAAACATTCCGGTGGGTACCCACCTCTTACTGTCGGGAATTTTAGTTTCAGTCAACGGCGTTATTTTGGATATCGGCCTTCCCGGATGGTTGACAGAACATCTCCCTAAAGATTCAGACAAAGCAGTCAAATCTAGATTAAAACGAAGAAGTGGTAAAATGCAAAAGGCTCGTCCACCGAGGCTTAAGCCTCTCGGAGAAGGCTGGTGGCTAAAACGTCCAAAAGAAGACGGCGCAGAGATACCTGCGCTTGAAAGATTGGTTGGAAAGGTTGCATATCGTGGTAGACCAAGTTATGTTGACCGCAAGAAAGGCATCAGAGGACGCCCTACTGGACAAATTCCTGGTAGAGCCAAACCAGCGCACACACTCGATCTTGGCAAGCGAGGCATCCCAACCAACACTAGAATTTCTGAGCGTAATTCCAGTAAACCAAAATTTGAACCCAAGTCAAAAGTAAGAGATACTCGTAGGCGACCTCCAACTAGAAGAAGATAATTTTGAACAATTTGTTCAAAGACCGAGTTGACAACCAGCGGTCATGGCGGAAGTCCCGGGCTCATGGAAACCAAGTGCAAGCAACCTGTCAAATGCTGAAACAGTACTACAGGCAACTAAAGCAAGCGGCAGTTTGTATCGAGATGGTCTAGGAATGATTGCTTCAGAAAATATCGTATCTCCAATGGTGCAAAAAGTGGTTTGTAGCGATCTTCATGGCCGGTACGCAGAGGGTTTGCCAGGTAAAAGGTACTATCAAGGGTGTGATGACTTTGATACGATAGAAAGTCTCGGTATTAACCTAGCACAGAAGGTATTTAGAGCAAATTTCGCCAATATTCAATCCATATCCGGCACTGTGTCGAATATCGCTGCACTAAAGGCACTAGCCAAACCTGGTGACAAAATCACGGCGGTTTCGACTGCTGACGGTGGCCATATTTCGCACGCTAGAATGGGTGCTGTCGGACTAAGAGACCTTGATCTGTCGACTTATCCATGGGACATTGATAGGATGGAGCCAGATATTGACGGAGCATGTGCGCTGATTCGAGAAATCAATCCAAAGGTTTGCTTAATTGGTCAATCTGTCTTCCTTTTTCCAACCCCTCTCAAAGAAATTGCTGCAGCCGCTCACGAGGTTGGAGCGACAGTCATGTATGACGGTGCGCATGTATTGGGTTTGATTGCTGGTGGCCAATTCCAAGATCCTCTTAGAGAGGGTGCTGATATAATGACTGGCTCATCGCACAAGACTTTTCCTGGCCCACAAGGTGGATTCTTATTATCCTCAAGCGAGGATGAGAAGATGCACAGAAAACTCAACAACGCGATTTTTCCCGGTGTTTGTTCATCATATCACTTACATCATGTGGCTGGTAAAGTTGTTGCGTTAGCAGAATTTGAGGAATATGGCGATGAGTACGCAAGAGATATAGTAACTAACGCTAGGTCGTTAGGTGAATCTTTAGCCGCAGAGGGTTTTGATGTATTGGCGGAAGGTAGGAATTATACTGCATCACATCAAGTTTTGACCAGACATGGTGACATTGATTCTGGTGCCGGAGCTAAAGCTGCTCAATTACTGGAGGATGCTGGCATAATAACCAACATGAATATGTTGCCTGGTGATACAAAAGCACTCACTCCTTCTGGATTGAGACTTGGAGTACAAGAATTAACCAGAGTTGGCATGGGCAAGAATGAGATGGCTGAAGTGGCTAGACTATTCGCTAGAATATTGATTAATGGTGAAGACCCTGCGAAGGTAAAGCAGGACGTCAAGGAACTAAAATCTGGTTATCATGTTATTCGTTACTGCTTTAATGAAGATGAACAATCAGGATACATTCTTTGATGTGTTAGCATGCCCATTGTTGATGATGAACAAATTTTGCATGATATTGGTTTAACTCATCAATTTCAACAGCATTTTTCGAATAGCGGAAATGGACGATTAATCGATAATGATGGCAATTACTGGTACGTATCGAGAGAGAATGAACTGCTGAATTTTATTTCGCTACTTGAAAATAATATTTCAGTTCCAATTGGTCGTATGTTGCACAATTCAGCGGCGGATTCATTCGAACTAATTCTTTCACCACTGGCAGAGGTCAATTATGGCTTATTTGGCAAGAAGAAACGTGCTCGGTTACTTAGTAACTATTGGAATACATTCGGTTGGGGATCATATGAGACAAAAAGCCATTCAATAGTAACCAATGTGTATCCAGCAATTATTTCAGGATTCTATCTTTCATTGGCAGAGTTTCAAAATGGAACACGTAATAGAATTCAATGGCAGCAGGTCCAAGATACGCTGATTTTGTGTGACATTGAAGCCCTCAATAAAACCATTTCTACCCCGCAAGATTTAGGATTCATGCCGTGGACAACAATGGTCGAAAGACAAAATGCTGGTGTCGATATTTTGCTGGAAAAGCAAAATGTTGGTTGGTCGATAGACGGTCGTCTTGCTTATGTTTTGCCTTGTGATATGGTGAACAGATTAATTTTCAACTTGGGTGCATATGCCGAAAAACTTCCCAGTAAGGTATCGGAGGTGTGGAATCTAAAGGGACTAGACAAAAGGTATTGTGGCTCATTTTTGCACATTGTTCAATCGCTGAAGGAATTATTCCTTGCTGGCGATGAGTTTGTTTATCTGAATGAACAAAACAATTGGGATTTAGTCATAGATTCGCACCTGAAACCATTTGGAATAGGTAGCGTAAAGTTTGTCAAGTGTGAAGGAAATGTCGACTACTTCCAAGTCGCCTTAGAGCCCAATGCACCATTAGTTATTGGCAAATTAGCTGGGTTGTGGGAGCGGGCTAATGGCAAAAAATCGAGTTGCAACATTATCCTATCAGATTCAATATTCCAGGTTGAAATAAAATCTAGTTTAACATATAATTGAATTTATCTCAAAGAGCATAGATGGTTAACCTCTATAACCGATAGATGCCGAGGGGATGTTAGCCGAATTCTTCGGAGCGATTGTCATGTCTTTAAATCCTAACCAAATGGCTTACGTTGCAATTGTCTCAACTTTGATTTTTGGTTCAATATTTGTCGGTGTTTCTGGCGTGCTGCAAACAAGTGAAGGACTGGGTAATTTTGATAGTGCTGTTGAAGAAGAGGTATCGGGTGATGGCATCACCACAAACGAAGCAATAGATTCGGACCAGGATGGTTTGGCAGATGTATTAGAAGAAACTCAGTATGGCACAGATCCACTCGATGAGGATACCGATGGCGATGGCATGAGCGATGGTTGGGAAGTCGAACATGGTTTGAATCCGCTGGATGATGGAGAATCAGACCCGTTGGAACAAGATCCAGGTGAGGCTGATGTTGAAGAGGCAGAGCAAGAAAATGAAACAGATTCATGGCCCGACCCTAATCAAGGTCCAAACGGTGATCCTGACAACGATGGTCTAACCAATCAACAAGAGCAAGAATTAGAAACAGACCCACAAAGGTCGGACACCGATAATGATGGCTTGAATGACAAGTGGGAGTCAGAATACATGATCGAAATTGAGATACCTGGTGGTTCTTTCACCTTATTTGATCCTCTAAACGGCAACTGGGATTGTGTTCTTCTAACATCGGATTTGAAAAGCAACCTAAGAGAATTTTACAATATTGACGAAGAGACTCCTTCTTGGGAGGAATTAGGCAATGGCTTTGGCGAGCATTCTTGTGATAATGTCCTAGATTACGATAACGATGGATTAGCAAATTTCCAAGAAGAGTTGTTTGGAACAGATCCAACTGCTGAAGATTCTGATGGTGATTTACTAACAGATGCTGAAGAGATTTCTCGAGAACAACTGCAACGTACAACATCGGTTGGAATAACACAAGGGTATGACAGAAACAATCAATTGGTATATCGGAACTGCAATGAACCAATAAAGGATGACAACTCTCAATCTTTTGCTTTTGATGCACCGTTTATGGATAAGAATACATCTTGGTTCTACCTTGACGATGATGGTGATGGCTTGCTAAATGGACCATCGGATTGGGATTCTGATGGGGACGGAATGCCGGATGGTTACGAGTATTGTTACTCTATATTCCCATCGCAAAATGTGATTAACGGTTTAGGATTGAGTCAACTCGAGATTAGTAACGTGTTAGATCCAAGTGACCCATCAGATGGTTTCTTTGATTGGGATGATGACGGACTAAATAATTTAGAAGAGTATGGCTCAGCATTACAATTCGGTGCAGAAAACTTCACTTCACCCTGGTTGGAAGACACTGATCTCGACGGGATGCCTGATGGCTGGGAGACTAACAATGGGTTGAACCCAAGAGATAGTAGCAATGGTGATGATGACCCTGACATGGATGGATGGGATCGTGATGGTGATGGCTCTGCAACATATGACGAGCTAATATTCAACACTAGGGTAAGAACAGTCAGATATTCAGTTGGTGATACTGTCGCAGTGGGAGAAACCGTAGCGATAGGCGAGTACACAATTGCTGGGGGACAAACGGAGACAGTTAACATCAAAGCACCATCATCTGGCACCATATATCAGATGTATGTAAGTGAAGATCAAGTCATCACTTCTAGGGATACAGTGTGGTTTGTTGTGGTTGAGGATAATGAAAGGTTTACTAACGAAGATGAGTATGAAGCCAAATTCAAGAACAATGAACCATTTGATGAGAATGGTAATCCAAGTTTGATTATCGGACGTTCTACAGACCCTATGGATGCTGATACTGACAATGACGGTTTAATTGACGGAATCGAAGTATTTGGTTGGGAAATATTGGTGGTCAACCGTGGAGTTGAAATTACTCTTGTAGTATCTGACCCCGGGCTTCCAGATACTGATGCCGATGGGTTGTCAGATTACGTAGAGTATTCTTCATTGTGCGACTCAGGATCAAATGCTTCAAACCCTGATACTGACGGTGATGGTTTAGATGACCAGTTTGAGGCAACCGGCGGTGGTGGTACACTTCAGTGGCCTTTAGGTGGTGGTGAAGCATACACTACAAGCCCGTGTGCTTTTGATACGGACAATGACGGCCTTGAAGATGGTGAGGAAGTTATTGTTGGTAAGGATGGTTTTTTGACACACGCAAATAATTCTGATACTGATGGGGATGGTCTCAAAGATGGCAATGAGGTGCTCTATATTCCAAGACCGTTCCAAGAACCAACTCACCCACTGGTGAATGATACTGATTTCGACGGTATGTTAGACGGATGGGAAATGCAAGTACAATCAGAGGAAGATAACACCAACTCCCACAGCCTGTGGGTTGCTACTAGTAGTTGGAATATACCAAACTGCGTTCCCACCCAAAACAACAACTGTGCCAAGAGTCCGGGTGGTTACATGTGGATAAATACACTGGGAGGCTTCGTCCAACAGAAACAATTTGAGATTCATGAGATGAATTTGACTGGTTTCAGCGTTCCAAATAATCCGCTTTGTGATTGTAATGGTCGATGGGCACTAGATCCTTCAGAAGCAAATGCTATTGCTAGACTGCCCGATGCAGTGTACGATATCGACAACGATTCCCTGCTTAACGGCGCTGAAGCGCCGGATAAATGGAACACAAACCCAGTTGACAAAGATTCAGATGGCGACAAGTTATTCGATGGTTGGGAAGTAAAATATTCGCAATATGCAATAGAATCTGGTCTATCTGATAATGAGTCACTCTCAGCCTTCGGAGCTAGAGGTGTTCTAGACCCTTCCATGATTGATAGTGACTTGGACGGAATTGAAGATGGGGAAGAAGACCCGGATAATGATGGTCTGAATCGAACGGGGCTGATTAAGCGATATTGTCCTAGTTACAATGACTCATCATTCTCCGATTGCAATATCGACCCAGACACTCCTGACGGCGCTCAGTTCTATCAGAATTTAGCAAATTACACTAATTTTGAAGAAATGCAAAACAATACTAATCCGGTGTCGAACGACACTGATGGAGATAAGTGGAACGATGGACCTGAGGTCTATTTCCAAGATCACGACGATGATGGAATGGCTACGGGCTGGGAATATCATTTTGATTTCGATCCGTACGATGCTGCAGATAGGATGTTCGACACAGATGGTGACGGTCATGTCAATTACTGTGAGTATAAGTGGGACACTAATCCACGAGATCCAACAAGTTTCCCCGGCCAAGGTGAGTTGTGCGATCCATTTAGTGAATAAGCACAATAAAAGATAAACTTCTTGAGTACTCTATGCCACAAACAATCATGTCAAACAAGTTGCTGTCAATCGTGGTAGCAGTGTTTTTGACGTCCATCATAGCAATACCTCTAAATTCTTCTGCTACAGAAAGTTTAGATGACGAAGTTCCATTTATTGGGATAGATACTCAAAGTGGGCAATTATTTGACGATTTTATCAATATCACTGGGCAGTCAGACATAGCCGCATCTGAGTTAATTTGGGCTGTAAGCAATATCATTCCCTTCAATACAGATAATATAGATGAAAGTGATATAATCTCATCGAGTACCTTTACTGAGGTCACAGTTTACAATGATGTATACTACTGGGAACTATCAATACCAGTTGGTGACTTAAATTGTACTTGTGAGTTTTCAATTTCAGCACCGAATTTTCCAGCAATTGACGTTGATTCCATCATTGTGTTTGCTGGTCAATACAACCACTTTCCGGTACTAAATTATCTACCAAACTTTCAGAATAATGGTGATGTTAATTCTGAATTTCTACTCTATGAAGTAGTAATACCCGAAATGTCTGAATTAAGCATAAGTGATTTTAGTGATAGTGTTATTTTTAGAGCAGACATTTGTCAATATGGTGGTAGTTCATGTGTCTCAGAAACACTTCAAGTGAGCTTGAATCACAGCATTCAGAATGACAATATTTTTGTTGTTGAAATAAACCAAGCATTCTTAGGGTTGGATGATGGAAATTGGTATTTTGAATTATTTCTAAGAGATTCATTTTTGAGATTTTCAAATGTCGATCATCAATTTTTGACCTTTGACACTACGCCTCCGCAGATAGAAATATTGGGGGCGACCGCTGGAAACGAAATGGACAAGGAAGTATTTGCTGTTAATGTTGATGATGGCTATGATAGCTCACTCGTTGCACTTACATGGACAATTGCTGAACCGAGTGGCATTATTCGAGGCTTAATTACCGATGAGTTTTTGTCTAATTCCAGTGTTGAGATTGAATTTAATCAATCAGGTGTGTGGAATATTTCAGTTCTAGCAATGGATTCCGTTGGTCATTTTACCAAGCAATATCATGAGATTGACATTAAGAATGTCGCTCCGGAGATTTCTCTTCGAGTATCGGCTAATGAGTCAGCAAATATCGATAGGTTGGTAGTGTCGACAGGTCAATCTTGGTTTGTTGATGCGTCAATGACTCAGGATACTTCCAATGACAAAGAAAATTTGGTATTTCAATGGATTATTGATGGTAAAATTATTCACATTGGGGCTAATCTAACAAACGAATATTTTGACCAACCAGGCAATCATGTCGTCACTTTGGAGGTTACAGATAATGACGGCCTTTCAACTCAATCTTCAATAGAGGTAGTTATTCAGTCGGTTGATGATAGTAAAAGTGATGGGATTAGTGCGATGTTAGTATTATTTTGCGTAGTTTTAATCGGTCTATCGATTGTATTATTACTCAAATTTAGCAAAAATGAAAACTCTTTCAACTTGCCTAAGTGGGGCAAATAGGACAACCAAGGTTTGAATAGGATTAAACGGGTGGCAGGACCATGTTTGCAGAGGTGTTTGCTCAATTGGGAGAGATGCCCAGTCCAATTTCTAATAGTGAAATTAGGGATAGACAGAATGCACTATATCGTACGTTAGATGAAAATGACTTACTAATTTTGTGCGCTTCGCCAGAAACCATTCACTCCAATGATGTCCATCACCCTTTCAGAACTCAAAGCAATTTGTTGTATTTGTCTGGTTGGCTAGAACCTGATGCAGTTATGTGTTCTTACAATAGAGATGGTATTTGGGAAACACATCTGTTTGTCCAACCTAAAGACACACTCAAAGAAATATGGGAAGGCAGGAGGCCCGGAATTAAAGGCGCTGAGAAAAACTGGCCAGTAGATTTCGCTCATTCTGTTGACGATCTTGAAAGCAAGTTGTCAGAGTTTATCTCAAAATCATCTAAAATCATGATTAGAATGGGGGTAATGCCTCATGTTGATGATTTAGTGATTAAAGCAATAAAAAAGCGCGATAGAGCCCGTCAAAAGTTAGGTTCTGGTCCTGTCACCATTGAAGATCCTAGTAATAGGATTGCTGAATTGCGAATGATAAAATCTGACTCAGAAATCGCACAAATGAAATTTGCTTCAGACGTCTCAAGCTTAGCCCACATTGTTGCAATGAAACATGGCGGTGGAGGCAAATCAAAAGAAAACCAATTGCAGTCACTGATTGAAGGATTTTTTCGCTACGCTGGAGCCTCTGGCTGGTCTTATCCGTCAATCGTAGGTAGTGGCGAAAACGCTACAGTACTGCATTACAAACAGAATGAAGATTATTGCAAGGATGGCGATATTGTTTTGATTGACGCAGGTGCAGAATTTCGCGGTTATGCAGCAGATATTACTAGGTCATGGCCGAACAATGGTCGATTCACTGATGCTCAAAAAGAGATCTACCAATTAGTTTTAGATGCCCAATTATCAGCCATTGATCAGTGCGTAGTCGGCAACCCATACAACGCCCCACATGAGGCTGCTAGAAAGGTTCTGGCTGAAGGATTAATCAAACTAGGTGTTATTTCCCAAGATGTTAATGAAGCTCTCGATTCGGAAACCGGCCAACTAAAAAACTGGTACATGCATAACACAAGTCATTGGATTGGGCTTGATGTTCATGATGTTGGAGTTTATATGCCCAATGGCGAACCAAGGTTGCTTGAGAGTGGTATGTGTTTGACAGTAGAACCAGGTTTGTACTTCGGAGCTTGGCGGCCGGATGTAGAGTGTCCAGAAAGATATGCCAATATCGGCATTAGAATAGAAGATGATATTCTGGTGACTGATGACGGCCCAGTAGTGCTTACTGACAAATGTCCAAAAACAATTGATGAACTGGAATCAATAGTGGGTAAAGCAAGATAGGTGTATAGTATGAATTGGCAATCTATAATCCAGCGACAGCAAGGCTGGACCGTAGAGGAAGCAGATTTCTTTAGATTATCAATCGATGAGGCCACAGAACTCTATGTCAATGCGCCACTTCACGAGTTAACTAAGGCTGCAGACAGCAGGCGAAAGAAATTTCATCCAGAAGGAAAAGTTACCTATTTGGTGGATAGAAATGTCAACTACACCAACATATGTACCATCAATTGCCAGTTTTGTTCTTTCTACCGTCCGCCTGGTCATGATGAAAATTACACCCAGTCTTACCAAGAAATTTCGGAACGAATAAGAGAACTCGAAGAGATTGGTGGTTCTAGGATTCTAATGCAGGGAGGCGTTAATCCAGAACTTGAATTCAGTTGGTATATTGATTTGATAAAGCATCTAGTTCGGGAGCATCCCAACATTGACTTAGATTGTTTCAGCCCAATTGAGATTCAAGGCATTGCTGAGGTTTCAGGTATGACGACATTCGAAGTTTTGCATCAACTCAAGGAGGCTGGTTTACATGGCCTTCCTGGCGGCGGAGCAGAAATGCTAGTTGAGGATGTAAGGAAAGATGTTTCTCCAAAGAAAGGCCATCCTGATAACTGGTTAATGGTGATGGAAGAAGCGCAATCATTAGGTTTGACAACAAGCGCAACAAATGTTTTCGGTTTTGGCGAATCTTTACGCCAACGTATCGAACATATGGCTAAAATTCGAGATTTACAAGATTCCTCTGTTGAAAAATACAATAATGGCTTCACCTCATTTATTGCTTGGCCGGTTCAACTTGAATCAAATACATTCGGTAAAAGAAACCGTGGTCAAAACAAGTTTGTTCTAGGAGCAGGTCCAACTGAGTACATACGGCACATCGCAATTTCTCGCTTATTTTTTGACAACATATCCAGTATTCAAGCCTCTTGGCCAACTATGGGGCTTGGAGTGGCCCAAATGGCATTATTGTCAGGTGCAAATGATGCTGGTTCAACCATGATGGAAGAGAATGTAGTATCTGCATCTGGTACTAGTAAGATCTCAGCATCCGAGGTTGAATTGCAAAATACCATAATTAGAGCAGGATTTGTTCCAGTTAAGCGCGATAGTGATTATAATTCGTTAAGCACGGAAGTCTTTGAAGGGTTGACTAAGGAATTAGCTGCACCCGTGCCACAACAATATTGATCGCTTAACTAAGTGACAAAGGGTGATTTGTCTCAGTTCTACCGGAATTAACAATAGCATCTGTTACACAAAACAAAGCAGGATGTTTTACTTTCAGTGGTTGTACCCACAGCAGTTCAGGTAGGTTTTCTCTTTCTATTATTACTACCATTTCCCAGTGAATTCTAATTAGGGGTGAAAATATTGTTCCCGGCCAATTGCCTTTTGGCGGTGGTATGGTGGTTTTTCCCTCAGCAACATTCACGATTTCTGATTGTTGCATTATACGCATCGGCCTCAAAAACAATCCGCCTTTGACATCAGTCGATTGCATAGGTGAATCCTCTCCGCCGCCAGTTCCATCATCTAAGTCTACAGTCCAGTGGTGTGGTAATTCCGTGGTTAATCCGGGTGCTGGCTGAGTATTTTCTTTGCGACCTAAGGCTTCCATGAGTGCTTTCCGGCTCGGTGGTAAAACTCCTACTCGCCAAAGAACAGACATACTTTTCCAGTTATCTTTAGCTTCGGGAAACTGTATGGTCGCAACTAATTCTCCACCAGATGTTGTATCACTGTGAAAATCTATCTTAGGAATAGCCGGTTGTGACTTAAGAAACCTCCTTTGCTTCACCAAGTCTGAGAAATTAGCGGTAACTCTCATCATTATTGGCACAAATAAAATTGGCACAACAACTACTGCCAATAGTGGGTAATCTAGTAAACCAAACCGTACTCTTCCTGTTCCTATACTTGGAATTCCCCATGTACTGATTAATGGTTCTAAGAAAAGGTATGTCAGAGCAACTAGTAATACTGTCACAGAGAAGTTCATTATCTTTCGAGCTTGAGCATGGACAACATTTGGTGTTAGATACCAACCATTTCTTTGTCGGTCAATGATAGAATCTCTTGGTGCTGACTCAAGCATCTCCTGTGCATGTTTTTCATCTAATTTTAGAGTTTCATCATCCAATGTATATCGCCTTTCAACCAACCATGTTGACTTACTACCGATTCTAAATGGTGGCGGCATATTTCTAATTCTCTCATAAGCTTCCTTTGCCGAAACATTAGTTATAATCTCGGTTTTCTTGACTGCTATTGGCAACAACTCTGGTTTGAATCGATAACTCTCAAAGGGGGGATATTTTACTCTCTCTTCGAGAATGAGTTTAGGCATAGTGATTCCTCAACTGAAAATTAATTTCATTCCAGCTTTAAGCGCTAATTTTCTAAATGCTGGGACTTTCCTTAGCAGTGCCATGCCCAATGGTACAGGCTTTTCTATATCTCCAATTGAATTGATTAATTTTATTATTTCTGGTTTCGCAAATTGCTCAAAGTTTCTATCGAGTTCATGATCCTCACAATCGCTAACCAGTAAATTCCGTAGTGAACGGGCCCTATTTTGGTCTTTGCGCATTTTCTCAAAGTGTGATTTTGCTATAGTTTTCAAATGTTCTTCGTGTAGCGTATTTGTGTCTATTGCGGTGGATAATTTGTCAACTATTCCATTGATTTGTTCAAAACCTGGACCTATTCCACCTCCGGTTGTTGGTTTTGCCATCCCTGCCGCATCACCTATGAGCAAGACCCGGTTTTTGTAGGCCTTCCTAACCATCCCACTAGGGACTGGTCCACAATAACGGGCAGTTTCTCGTATGTTGCTAAATCTATCTTTCCACAGCGGGTGATTCAGTAGATTATGATAACATTCTTCGATACTTTTTCCATCTAGTCTATCTGCTGTTGACCACAATCCGATGCGACAACTTTCATTTCCTGAAGGGATTACCCAAGCAAAAAATCCAGGGGCAATTTCTGAACCTGAGTACATCTCTAACCATCTTTTCCTATGCTGGTAGCCAACAACTTCAGTTTGAAAGCCAATCATTAACTCCTTTGGGCGACCCATTTTGAAATACCTTCGTGTCCATGAATGCGCACCGTCACAGCCAATTAACAATTTAGTATTAATTTCACAGTGCTTACCATCCCTGCTAATTGTTAATCTTACTTGGTCATCGTCTACTTCAGCACTAACCGGTTTTGATTTTAACCATAAAGTCGCTCCGGAAATCATAGATTGTTTTACTACTGCTTCGTCGAATAACTTTCGACAAACAACATACGTTCTAACCGTCCCACCCGTTCCAACCGGTACCAGCGTTCCTGATGGGCCATGTATCAAAGCACCATCTACCTCTTCTAGAATAGTATCATACAAGTTTACTTGTTTCATAGCGTTTGGTGTAACTAAGCCTGCGCATTGAAATGGTCGGCCAATTTCATTATGCTCTTCTAGCAGCAAAACCCGTTGACCACGCTTCGCTAGCAGGTTCGCAGTGTGCCCACCAACTGGACCCGCTCCAACAATTACAACATCCCAGTCGTGAGACATCGATAACTCCTGCATGTAACCCTCTCAGTAGCGTGTGGTTTTATTGTTATGCAATCAATGTGGTTAATTCCTCATTTTTTAGCGAATTTGTATCCAACCGCTTGATTTTTCTTTAGGTATAGTATTGATGTAAAGTTCTTACCAGATTTCTTTGATATGAAATCATCAAATGGCCCTATTTCCCCCTTTTCGATCAATGTCTTTGCTTCCTCACGGGTTATTTCTCTCGACGACATTTCTCGCGCAATTTGGATTTTGCAGTCTGTACCCTCGTTGGCAGGTTGGTAGAAAGTCGGTGTTTCAACAATTTCTTGTTTGGTTTTTGGACAGATTGCGACAACTCCTTCCACTACAGGGAATTCTTTCGCACCAGCAGCCGCTTTTCTCGGTGGGAACTCAAACGTCACTCTATTACCGTCTAATTTCAGGTAAGCACTAAATGGTCTACCTTTCTTTGAGATGAAATCATCTATCAATCCAGATTTTCCTTCTTGTAGAATTAATTTTGCTTCCTCTTTGGAGATATTTCTTTTACACATCTCTTGAGATATTCCTCTAAATTTGCACTCTTGGCTATCACATGCATACATTGTGGCATTTATTCGTATTGTTCCCATTGCGCATACTGGGCATTGACAAAGTTCGTCGTCTTCGATAGATGATGTGGATTCCCCGCCTCCAACAAATTCTACGTTCCCACTATCGTTTATTTTGACACTGGCTACGTAAGGTTCGCCGTTTCTATTGAAGAAACCATGTAAATCGATTAATTCTTTACTTTGCAACAATCTTGCCGCC
>CEUK01147985.1_pt1 | contig 14959 bp, 14 predicted proteins | sample 356451 | NCBI WGS metagenome assembly CEUK01 (sample SAMEA2622843, study PRJEB7988) | marine metagenome | isolation source: saline water (ENVO:00002010), including
TCTTCAATTCTATTTTGAAGAATCTCTTTATCAACTTTTAAAGCTATTTTGTGAATTTTAAAATTTCTTGTTTTCTTCTTTTTATTAAGAAATATAGAGTAGGGTTTATTTGTAATTCTACAAATTTCCAATGCTCTTATTAAACGTTGTGGATTGTTTTTATCAATATTTAAGAAATGATCTGGGTCTTTTAATTTTAATTCTTCTTGAAGAAATATAATCCCTTTTTCTTTGTAAGTTTTATTAAGTTCTTCTCTAATCGTTATGTTTCTTGGTAGCTTATCAAGGCCATTACAAACAGCATCAATATACATGCCTGAACCTCCTGTCATGATTACAATATTATTCTTTGCAAATAAGGTTGGTAATAAGTTTATTACATCTTTTTCAAATTCCCCTGCAGAGTAAAGTTCATCAATACTTTTATTATTAATGAAGTGGTGCTTAACTTTATCTAGCTCTTCAATAGTTGGTTTTGCTGTTCCTATTGAAATTTCTTTATAAAATTGCCTACTATCTGAAGATATGATTTCACAATTAAAATGTAATGCTAAATCTATAGAAAGTTCTGTTTTTCCAGATGCAGTTGGTCCTGCAAGTACTATTAAATGATTGTCAGATTTATTTTTCAATTTACACAAAACTACATCCTATTATTAATCAAATGATAATTTATGATAAAAAAAACAAAATGATTAATTATAATTATTACTTGATGATTAGATTTGCATATGCAAGAAAAAATATTGATCCTAGATTTTGGTTCACAGTATACGCAACTTATAGCTAGAAGAGTTAGAGAATTAAATGTATATTGCGAAATTCATCCTTATAATAACATTCCTGTTTTAGATAATAGTATTAAAGGAGTTATTCTTTCTGGAAGCCCTTCAAGTGTTAGGCAAAAAGAGGCTCCAAATCCAAATTTAGATAGTATTTTAGGAAAATACCCATTATTAGGTGTTTGTTATGGAGCTCAATATTTAGTTCACTCTAATGGTGGACAAGTCATGCCATCTGAAACTAGAGAATACGGCAGAGCGAATTTAACTACTATTTCGGAATCTCCTTTAATGGATGGTGTTACAAGAGGTTCACAAGTTTGGATGTCTCATGGTGATACTATTGTTGATTTAGCAGAGGGTATGAGTTTAATATGCAGTACTGATGATGTTAAATATGCTGGGTTTTCATATGAAAAATTTAATGCATATGGTATTCAATTTCATCCAGAAGTTTATCATAGTTCTGATGGTATGCAAATAATTAGAAATTTTGTGATTAATATTTCTAAATGTGATTCATCATGGACCCCTGATTCTTTTGTTGATGTTACAGTAAAGGATTTAAAGTCTAAGATTGGAAACGAAAAAGTAGTTTTAGGACTCTCTGGTGGAGTAGATTCAAGTGTAGCTGCTTTATTATTGCATAAGGCAATTGGTAGTAATTTATATTGCATTTTTGTTGATAATGGATTGTTGAGAAAGAATGAATTTGAAGATGTTTTAGAAAGTTATAAAACATTAGGATTAAATGTAAAGGGTGTTGATGCTAAGAGCTTATTTTATAGTGAGTTAAAAGGTGTAACAGATCCTGAACTTAAAAGAAAAGCAATTGGAAAGGTATTTATAGATGTTTTTGATAAGGAAGCCAATTCTATTGAAGAAGTTTCATGGTTAGCCCAAGGAACAATTTATCCAGACGTAATAGAATCCGTTTCTGTCAATGGACCTTCTGCAACAATTAAATCTCATCATAATGTTGGGGGATTACCAGATTTTATGAAGCTTAAAATAGTTGAACCTTTAAGAACTTTATTTAAAGATGAAGTTAGAAGAGTTGGAAAATCTATGAACCTTCCAGAAAACATTTTAAATAGGCATCCCTTTCCTGGTCCAGGTCTTGGTATAAGAATTTTAGGTGCTGTAGATGAAGAAAAGGTACGGATTTTGCAAGAAGTAGATTATATATTTATAAATGGATTGAAATCTAATAATTTATATAATGATGTTTGGCAAGCAGGTGCAATCTTATTACCTGTTCAATCTGTTGGAGTTATGGGTGATGAAAGAACTTATGAAAATGCAGTTGCTTTAAGAGCAGTATCTTCAACTGATGGAATGACTGCTGATTGGTGTCATTTACCATATGATTTTTTAGCAAAAACTTCAAATGAAATAATTAATAAAGTGAGAGGAATTAATAGAGTTACTTATGATATTAGCTCTAAGCCACCTGCTACAATCGAATGGGAATAATATGTTTTTTAGATATATAAATATTATATTTTTTATTGTGTTTAATCACATTTTAGTTTTATCTCAAAAAACAGATACATTAATTATAGATTCAACTATAAACCATGTTGTTAAAAAAGGGGAAACTAGTTATGGGATTTCAAAAAAATATAATGTTGATATCAATTTATTTTATCAATATAATCCTGATGCTATTGAAGGATTAAAAAAAGATATGGTATTGGTTATTCCTAAATACACAATTCCAACAAAATCATCAATTGAATCTGACTCAACTTCTCATTTAACTCATTCTGTTATTAAAGGGGAAACACTTTGGTCTTTAGCAAAGAAATATGGAGTTAGTATTAATGATTTAAAAACAATAAATAATCTTGACGATGAAGGGATTCAGTTAGGTCAATTAATTAAAATTCCTAATGAATTAGTTGATACCAATAACATTGTTAAGTCTTTAGTCAAACACCCAAATCATCCGTTGCTGAAATCTTGCGATACAATTGTTTTTCATAAAGTAAAAAGAAAAGAGACTCTTTATTCATTATCTAAATTATATAATATTACTATTAATCAAATAATAAAAAATAATCCTGATTTAGAAAGTGCAGGACTTCAAAAAGGAAGTAGATTAAAAATTATATATAAAATTAAAAATTGTGAAGAGGATGAAACTTTAAATGATAGTTCTTTAACTGCTATAAATAAACTTAATGATACTATTAATCATTCTGCAAAACTGATTAAAGTTTCCTTGTTTTTACCTTTTTTAATTGATGATTATCAAAAATTAATTCTTGATTGTAAATTAAATGAGAATTGTCCTTTAGAAAAAAGTTCTGTAAACTCTATTCAATTATACAATGGTATTGTACTTGCCTTAGAAAATTTAAGAGACTCTGGATATAATATTTCTTTATCAGTTTATGACACTAAAAAAGATACGTCTATTATAAGTGAAATTTTAAATTCACCGGAATTGTTGAATTCTGACTTAATTATAGGACCTATTTTTTCTAAACAAATTAAATTAATAAGGTCCTTTGCAAAAGATAATAACATTCCAATGATTTGCCCAACATCAATTCCTAATCAGGCCCTTTTTCAATATCCTATTTTATATAAAATTAATCCATCAAAATCATCACAAATTACAGCCATTTCTAGTTATTTAAAATCAAATCCAAATTATAAAAATAGAATAACGTTACTAGCCAATCGTAAAGATTTAAAAAGTGTAAGATATGCTAATTTATTTGCAAATACTTATAATGATTCTCTATCAGGAAATGATTCAATAAAACCTTTGTTATTGCATCACAATTCAAGTTTCAGTAATGTTTCTATTTCAGATACTAATGTTTTTGTTATTGCAGCATCTGATGTGCCTTTTATAACCTCTGTTTTCACAAAGATTATTAGAACTAAAAACACAAGAAATTTTTATGATTCTCATTTTATGGTTTTTGGGTTTGATGATATTCTTAAAATGAACACTATTGATGAAAAGTATAAGAATTTATTTAATTTACATGTTTCTAGTAAAGCGAATGTTAATTACGATTCAGAATTTGTAATCTATTTCATTGATTTATACAAAAGAAAATTTGAGATTGAACCTGATTTAAATACGTTTATTGGTTTTGATTTAACAAGTGCTATTTTTAATAATTTGTTTGGTGAGAAAACTGAAATTTATAATGGAATTTATTATGACTTTAATTTTAAACAAATTGACAATGAAAGTGGATTTGAAAATAAAGCGGTTAAAATACTTCAATATCAAGATCATAAATTAAAATCTGTTTTTTAGTTTGAAGCGTTTTGTAGTAATAATTTTTATAATTCTTATCGTTATTTTTTCATACGTAGGATATCCTTATTATAAGCTTTATAAAGCTAAAAATTTAGATAATGTATTAATTAAAGAAGACAAGATTATTGTTTTTAAAAATGATATCCTTTTTTCAGAAATTGGAATTGTTTTAGATAGCTTAAATGTGATTAAAGATGCTGATGCATTTAATATTCTAATTGATTATAAAAAATTTTCACTTGATACACTTAAAAAAGGGAAGTATAAAATAAAAGCTATATGGGATCATAATAAAATGATTAATCAGCTTCATTTAATGCGAAATCAGGCACTAGTTGATTTAACAGTTTTATCTACATCAAATTTTGAAAAACTTTGTGAGAACATTTCTAATTCTACTAATATCGATTCATTAACTCTAATGAAAGTATTACATAATCCCAAAATTCATGCTAAATATGGGTTTAATAAAGAACAATTTATGACCATGTTTATTCCAAATACTTTTGAAATATATTCTTCAATTAATGAAACTGAATTTATTCAATTGATGGCGAATCATTATAAAATATTTTGGAATAATTCAAGGAAACAAAAGGCAAAAGAAATTGGCTTATCTCAATCTGAAATATATATTCTTGCTTCAATTGTTCAGATGGAACAACAAGTCAATATTGATGAACATCCAAAAATTGCTGGGCTATATATTAATAGGTTAAAGATTAATAAAGAATTACAAGCAGATCCAACTGTGAAATTTGCAAATAATCTCCCAAAATTAGGTAGGGTTCTTTTTAAGCATTTAGAATTTGATTCACCATATAATACCTATATGTATAAAGGGTTACCTCCTGGGCCCATTTGTATACCTGATCCCAGTTCTATTGATGCGGTTCTGAATTATGAAAAGCACGATTATATATTTATGTGTGCGCAACCAAAATCTAATGGATATCATAATTTTGCTGTAGATTATAATGATCATTTAAAAAATAAAAGGGACTATACAAATTGGTTGGATAAAATTAAATCAAGTAAAAATGGATAAATATTTATCGATTTTAATTTTAATGTTTTTTTGCTTTTGTAAAAATTCTAATTCAGTATCAGAAAATGAATTAAACCTAAAAAGTAAGCCTAATTTAATTGATATTGAATCATATGAAGACAATAGTCGCTTTATTGGTTGGCATTTAATGGATTCTAGCTATGCAATTTCTACTGATTCAATGATAGCTCTTATTAATCAAAATGGGCGTTTTAATGGGAAGATTAAAGGATTAATAAAAGAAAGTTGTGAAATGTCTGGTTGTTGGATAAGTTTGAATTGCAAAAAGAATAATAAAGAATTACGGATTAGCTTTAAAGATTTTTTTACAATTCCTACTAATTATATAAAAGATGACTATGCTGAGCTTACAGGTAGAGCTATTGTTGATACCATTAGTGTCGAAAAACAAATAGCTGATTTAGATAAAAAGAAAAAATCCGGATATGAAATCACTCAGTTACAATATGATGAAGTTATAAGTGATAAAATAGAAATTAGTTTTGAAGCAGATGCAATTTTGTTAAGAAAGAATTAGTTAATATATCCATTTACAATCATAATCCATGTGCTGCTGACAAAACAAACTAATGCAATTTTTTTTAATTCAGTATCCAAATCTATTAGATTACTAATTGTTAAAACTTTTTTAATATTTCCAATAAGGAATAAGCATGGAATTAAACCTAGTAATATTAAAAAATCATTTAAGAGTAATGCAATTGTACAGTAAGATATTATGGAAATAAGGATTAAAAAAAACTGATAAATTTTGGCTTTTTTAATGCCGATTTTAACTACAATAGTATTTTTGTTTGATTTTGAATCATTATCAAAATCTCTCATATTGTTCATGTTCAATACTCCTACACTCATTAATCCAGTAAATAGCGAACCTGGAATAGTAGTCCAACACCAATTATTTGTAAGTAAATAGAATGTTCCCATAACTCCAATAATTCCAAAAAAAAGAAAAACAAAAATATCGCCAAAGCCTTGATATCCATAGGCTGATTTTCCAACAGTATATTTTATTGCTGCAGCAATAGCTATAATTCCTAGAATTATAAATGATATAGAATAAATATATTGTGAAAAATAAAAGACATTATATATTAGTAAACAGCCAGATAAAAAACAAGCTATTGAGCATATTATTATGCCATTAAACATGCTTTTTTTTGAAATAAGACCTTGCTGAATCATTCGGTCACCATATTTTCTATTTTCATCAGTTCCTTTAATTCCATCCCCATAATCATTTGCAAAATTTGATAGAATCTGCAATAGCAAAGTAGTGATAATGCATAATGTGAAAATAGACCAATCTATTTTCTTTATTTTCATAGATAAACCGGCCCCCATAATTATACAAGAAAAGGCTAGGGGAAGAGTTCTTAACCTAGCTGCTTTAATCCAATACTTTATTTTCATTTATTGAATTACTTATTTGGAAGTTGAACTTGATATAGATTTTCGTCTTTAATGAAAGAAAAATAACAATTATCTATTTTAAAAAACTTTTTGTTTTTAATTATAATTTCTTCAAAATCATTAGGAATAGATTTGACTTTTGCACCTATAGGTGGTTTTACAATAAAATATTCTTTAATTTCTTGTTTGTAATTGTAAAATATGCCATTGAAGTAATAATATTCGTTGTTTTTTAAAGTTAAATTTTCTGAATTTGCTGGAATATTTGAAGTTGATATGTTAAAGTTTGGTCTAAAAACAACAAATTTTTGATTTGAGGATTTATACCAAATTCCTTTTTTATAATAGTAGGATGAATCATTAAAGTAAACAGTGTCAATTTTTTCTGGAAGATCAATTAATAATGTTCCATTTGTAATTATATTATTTGATTTATTATAATTAGAATTGTTTGAAGCCTTTTTATGTTGTTTTATAAATTCATGTTCTTTTACATGGTGACTTTGTTTCTTGTCGTTCTGCGATATCAAATTCTTACTTAGAAATGAAAGTATTGTTAGTGATAAAATTATAACATGGTAGCGGCCCATAGACTTTTATGTTTAAATAAGTTTATCTAAGATAATACTTTATAAAAACATTATATGAATTTATAAAATCAATATAGAAAAACTATCTTTTATAATTCTCTTTTCTTTTAGCTTGTAACTTTTTAAATTCTTTAGTTGCTTCATAATATTTAGCTACTTTTTTTATGGGAAGAACATCTTTAAATTTGCCGTGATATTTTATTTTAATATCTAATTGTTTTTTTGACATCTCCATTTTCATATCCATTAATTTTTCAAGATCTTCATCCGAAACATTTTCTTTTTCTTTAATGGGAGTTAATTTTTCCTTTTGCTCTTTTTTTAGAGCTTTTAATTCGGCATCCATTTCATTAACAATAGGCCAAAAATTTTGAGACTCTTCAACTGTTAACTGCATTTTGTTAGTGAAAAATGCAATTTTTCTAGATTCTCTAGTTTCGTTTTTATTTATGTTTTCTTGAGCTAATAGAAATATTGAGTTTAAGCATATAATTAATATTAGGCTTAGTTTTTTAATTTCATTAATTGTTTTCATGGTTTAAATTTTAAAGGTTTAGTAAAAGTCTATTTCTGTATCAAAATAATCTTCCATATTTTCATCTAGGTTCATATATGTGTAATCATTATGATTAATAAAAGTGTAAAACAATTCATCATCTGATAATAAATAATCGTCTATTGATTCACTTAATTGACTGTATTTAATATAAATTGGTTTTGAAGGCTTATAGATTATCATTTGTAAGATAAAATAAGCACCTACAACAAACAAAAAAATGGCTGCTACCTTAGCAAAGTGGGAAATTGAAATTAATTTTGGTTTTTGAATTAATTTATTACGATTTATTTGTTTATTTATTTTAACATCTAATGAATTAAAATAATCTTCTGGAATATCATATACAGATTTAGGATCATTCTTTTTTAAGATATCAAATTTATTTTTCTCTTTTTCCATTAACTATTTGATGCTTTAATCAAGTAAAGGTTTAATCATATGATATAAACTTTTTTATTTTAGTTACTGCATGATGATAAGTTGCTTTTAATCCACCAATGCTTCCTCCAGTTATTTGTTGAATTTCTTTATAGCTTAATTCATTAAAGTATTTTAGTTGAAATACCATTCTTTGTTTTTCAGGCAATTGAAAAACTGCTTTTTCTAACAATTTATTTATTTCACTGGCATCTTTATGAAAAATATTATTTGTAGGTTGTTCTGATGATCTTATATCGTTTATATCTAAATGATATTCTTTATTATTTTTTCTTATCCATTGAATAGCTTCATTATAAGCAACTCTGTATATCCATGTAGACAATTTAGATTTTCCATTAAAACTGTAAAGTTTATTCCAGCATTTTATGAAAACTTCTTGAACTACATCATCTGTGTTTTCATGAGTTATAAGTATTCTCCTTATTTGAAAATAAACGGATTCTTTGTAATGATTTACCAAAAGATTAAAACCTTGATTTTTGGTTTTATCATCATTAAAAAGGGTTAATATTTGTTTTTCTATCTCTTTATCATGCATTGAAAGGCGATTATTTTCGCTTCAAAACACGATGTGTAGCTTTTATTATATCTGAAGAATGTAAACCATATTTTTTCATTAAATCAGCTGGTTTTCCACTTTCACCAAATTTGTCATCAACGGCTACAAATTCAATAGGAGTAGGGTTGTTTTTAGCTAATAATTGAGCAATTGATTCACCCATTCCTCCAGCAATTTGATGTTCTTCAGCAGTTACTACACATTTTGTTTTGGTAACTGATGATAAGATGCTTTCATTGTCTAAAGGTTTAATAGTGTGAATATTAATTAATTCAACTGAAATCCCTTCTTCTGCCAATGTTTTTGCTGCTTCAACAGCTTCCCAAACTAAATGGCCCGTTGCAAATATTGATACATCAGTACCTTCTTTTAGCATTAATGCTTTTCCAATTTCAAATGGCGTGTTTTCAGGTATAAATATTGGCACTTTGGGTCTTCCAAACCTTAGATATACAGGGCCAAAATGATCAGCAATAGCAATAGTAGCTGCTTTTGTCTGATTATAATCACAAGGATTTATGACTGTCATTCCTGGTAACATCTTCATCATCCCAATATCTTCAAGAACTTGATGAGTTGCTCCATCCTCTCCTAATGTTAATCCGGCATGAGATGCGCATAATTTTACATTTTTTCCTGAATATGCGATGGATTGTCTAACTTGGTCGTAAACTCTACTTGTGGAGAAATTAGCAAATGTCCCAGTAAATGGAATTTTCCCTCCAATAGTCATTCCTGCAGCCATGCTTATCATGTTAGCTTCAGCAATACCAGCTTGGAAAAATCTTTCAGGATATTTATTTTGAAAATCATTCATTTTAAGAGAACCAGTTAAATCTGCACAAAGAGCTACTACATTTTTATGGGTTTCACCTAATTGAGAAAGACCTGCGCCAAAGCCTGATCTTGTATCGCTATTTCCTAATATTTCAATTTTCATTTTATAATGTAAGATTTAATTTTTGACCAGAATTTATTTTAAATTCTTTAATTATGGTATGAGCTGTATTATTTGAACGGCCGAACCTATAAGAAATCTTATATTTCCCAGGTTGAATATTTAAGTAAGTAACTCCATGATTTTCATCAATATCGTATAGCCAAGTGTTTTTGCCATTATCATTTAGAAATAATGCAGCTGGGCCTATGCTTTTGTTAATTTGGACTATGCCATATGCAGGAATTACAATATCAGTAATTTTACTTTGATTAATTTTTACATTATCAAAGTATATTCTAGGAATACTTAATATTTCTAAATCATAATTTCCAACAATATACTTTTCTTTAGTATTCATGTTTTGAACATTAAGTGTATTTGATTGTTTATTTTGTGTTACTATGCAATTTATTCCAGTAAATAAACTTCGATTTCCTTGAACTTTAAGCATCAATTCTCCTTGAGGAGTATTTGCTTCAATAGTGTTGTGTTTTCCAGGAATAAGCTTAATGTTATCTAATATAACTTCGGGTTTAGTATGAACTACTAATTTGTATGTGTAAATTGGATCAAGAGATAATGTGTCAGGGTTGTTGTCCTTATTAATGGTATGCATATATGTGTTCATTAGTCTACCTGATTTTGACTCATAAAAACTCATAGTTACATCTGATTCAAGGGGTTCTTTTTTAATGTTGTTTAAATTGACTTGAACAGTTGTGTTATTTAAAGCCTGACTTATAACAAAACTTAAAACACTTTTAAATGAATCTTCACTTTCAGCACTTAAGAATTCACCTATGCAATCAAATTGCTTCATATAGGATGAATCTAATCCTAACCCAATAACAAAAGGTTTAAGTTTTATATTTTTAGCCTTTAAGGCTAGAGAAACAGCACAAGGGTCCTCATCACAAGCTTCAATACCATCAGTTAATAATATAATAATATTTCTACAAGATTTGCATTCTGGAAAATCGTTAGCTGAATATTGTAATGATCTTGCAATAGGAGTAGTTCCTTTTGGTTCAATACTTCTAATTTTATTAATTATTTTTGAATAATTGACTTTTGCTGAATTAAATGGAATTTCTAATCTGGTATCAGAACAATCTTGATTTCCAGGAACAATTCTTGTTTGATGACCATATACTCTTAATGCTAAATCTACATTTTCTAAATTTTTTAAACTGTCTAGCGTTTGCAACATCAATTTTTTGGCAATTGCAATTTTACTGCTTTTTTCCCACTGGGCATTCATGCTATTTGACCCATCAAAAATGAAAAGTATTCTAATTTTTCCATCTTCTTGTTTATCGTTTTGAGAAAAAACACTAAACGTAGGTGTCCAAATAATTAAAAAAGTAACTAAAATTATATGATATGCTTTCATCTATTTAAGAATATATCAATTATAGTTCCAAACTTATTTATTAATAATCTCCAAGAGTTTCTTCAAGTTGATTAAGTGCAATTTGTAATTGTTCATCATTTGGTGCAACTCCATGCCATTTATGAGATCCCATCATGTAGTCAACACCATAACCCATTTCAGTCGACATTATAATCATTATTGGCTTCCCATTATTTGTTTTTAATTTTGCATTTTCAAGAGTAGTGTAAATCTCATTAATTGAATTTCCATTGCAGGACATTACATCCCAACCAAAAGCTTCCCATTTTGCATTTAAATCTCCAAGACTTAAAACATCATCAACATCTCCATCTATTTGTCTACCATTATAATCAATAGTAGATATTAAATTATCTACATTGTTTGCAGCTGCATACATTGCAGCTTCCCATATTTGACCTTCTTGTAATTCTCCATCTCCGTGTAAACTGTATATAATACTTTTATCATTATTCATTTTTTTTGAAAGAGCAGCTCCAATAGCTACACTAAGTCCTTGTCCTAATGAACCACTTGCAATTCTAACGCCTGGAAGACCTTCATGAGTTGTGGGGTGTCCTTGAAGTCTAGAATCAATCATTCTGAATGAGCTTAATTCTCTAATAGGGAAATATCCAGACCTTGCTAAAACAGAATAGAAAACAGGAGAAATATGCCCATTAGATAAAAAGAATAAGTCTTCATTAATTCCGTCCATATTGAAATTAGAATTATGATTCATAATGCCTTGGTACAATGATGTGAAAAATTCAACGCATCCAAGAGACCCTCCAGGGTGACCTGAATTTTGAGCATGCACCATTCTTACAATATCTCTTCTTACCTGAGAAGCGAATGAATTCAATTCTTTTATTTTATCTTTTTCCATTAGATGATATTTTTACTTTGTGTAAAAGTAATCATAAGTTATTAGTTAATTTTCAGTGTTAACAACTTTGTTAAAGTATGGATAACATTTGTCAATATTTAATTAAATTCAGCATCTAAAAATTTGGAATTATAAAAATGAGAACAATTATAACTTTACTTCTTTTATGTTTTTCATCTATTTTGATTGCTCAAAAAACTGATGATTTATTGCTTGTTAAGTATACAAAAGAAGAGATTAAAACAATGAAAAGATCTCAATCTGATAAATATGAATTTTTAAAATTTTGTCTTACTGACGGTTTTTATTTTGTTGATTTACCAGAAAAAAAGAGTATTAAAAATAGAATTTCAGGAAATGTATCTATAGCTAATATTGAAGAATTTAATTTTCTTGAATTAAATATTGAGCTTTTACAAAATGATTATAAATATTATACTGTAGATGACAAGAAGGTTTTATTAGTAGTAAAATCCATAGATCATATTAATTCAGAACTAAAAACAAAAAAACAATGAAAATTAATTTCTATATACTGTTTTTAACTTTGTTTTCATCTTATAATATTTTCTCTCAAGACGTTAATATTAATGATATTGACTGGACTTCATCCACAGCTAATGGTCCTTGTGGATGTTCAACTAATTTTAATAACGGTTCTGTTCAAAATTTCCATGACACTGGTGGTTCTGGAGGTGATTATGGTGCTAATGAAAATGAAACTATAACATTATGTCCTGATGCTACTGGTTCTAAGATGGTAGCTGTTTTTGCAATTAATGCTGGATATTCATTAAACATTGATCCATCTGATACATTATTTATTTATGATGGTCCAGATAATACATATCCAATTTTAGCGAAAATTAATGATGCAACATATCCAAATGGAGTAAATATACCTGCTAGTTGGTCAAATCAATCTGGATGTCTAACTTTTCAATTTATTAGTGATGCAACTAATGAAGGCTCTGGATGGGATGGCAATTTATCTTGTTCTAATTTATCTCAACCGTTTTTTAATCATATGAACGCTTTTATTGGTGGTCAAGCTAATGGAGCTGGTGATAGCATTAACGATATTTTCCCATTAGATACAGGTTATATAGATGTATGTCTTGGCGATACAATTCAATTTGTTGCTGCTCCTTATTTTCCATATGAACCTGGAGGAGATTCAGCTGCTTTAAGCGGAGGCGGTTATATGCAATCCACTAATTATACTACTACATGGGAACTTAGTAATGGAACAACATATAATGGCAATTCTTTTCAGTTTATTCCTCAATTACGACAAGGCTATTATGTAACAATGAAAGTTGAAGAAGCAAATGGCCTTTTTAGTTATTTGTCTTCAAAAGTACGTGTGTCTACTATTCCAAGTTTTAGTTCATGTCAAGCTGCAGATGAAACCATTTGTTTAGGAAGAACAACGGAGCTGTATGGTGGTGTTACATCCACAGATACTGTGGGTGTTGAACCTGTTTCAGCAAATTTTCCTATTGGTGGAGTTTATGCTTCACAAACTTATTTACCTGATGGTTCTGGTTTAAACTCTACAACTGATATAGCTATATCAGGTTTTACACCAGGAGGTACTATTCAATCAGCTACAGATATTGATCAAATGTGTATTTCAATTGAACATTCATACTTAGGTGATCTAGAAATGAAGCTTTCTTGTCCAAATGGTCAGTCAATTAATGTATTTAATAGTTACAACGGTAGTGGTCCAAATCAACTTTTCCCTGGTGGATTCGATGGTAGCGGTGATTTTCTTGGTGGTGCATTCGATAATAATACTGGTAATATTGGGGTCTGTGAAGAATATTGTTTTTCCAACAATATTGGTGCTTTACCTTCTTGGGATAACGGTTACAATACAACGACAGCTTCTGGGCCTTCTCCTGGAAATATGATTATTCCTTCAACATATAATCCTGAAGAATCTTTTTTCCCTGCCTTGCAAGGTTGTCCAATTAATGGAACATGGACTTTAACTGTAAGAGATAATATTGGAATTGATGATGGTTACATTTGTGAATGGGGAATATACTTTAATAGTACTTTGATGCCTAATAGTGAAGTTTATGCTCCATTAATTTCTAGTGAATCATGGCTAACAAATCCTACAATTATTTTAGATAATGATACCAATATAGTTGTTCAGCCTAATAATTTAGGGATTAATGGTTATATTTTTCAAGTTGAAGATCAATTTGGATGTACTTACGATACACTAATTACTGTTGAAGCAGTACTTGGAGGAATGATAATTGGCGACACTGTAACATGTGATGACTTTTTTCAATATGCTGGTGTAACTGCACCATCGCAAGGGGGCGAATGGAGTTATTTAGGAAGTGGTAATCTTACTTTTGATCCTAATAATACTACTTTAAACCCATTAGTAAATGTTGATCAAACAGGCATTTATCAAATGAATTTTTACGATAATTTCTGTCAAGATACGCTTACTCACAATATCGAATTTCTTGCGGGACCTGAACTTCTAGATATTCCAGACGATACTATATGTTTTGGAAATGATTTTTTTATAAAAGTAGATTCTTCTAATACGGATTTATCTTATAACTGGTATGACGAAAATGGAATATTAATAGGTTCAACAGATTCTACTATGTTACAAACATCCTCTTTTGATTTTGGTACAACTACTATTTCATTGGAATCATCTAATAACTGTGGAATGATTGAATCATTTTTTGATTTATTGGTTCAAACTTGTGAAATTCCTAATGTGATTACTCCAAACGGAGATAATAATAATGATTATTTTATAACCAATTATGCTCAATTGTATAATGATGTTCATTTAATTGTATTTAATCGGTGGGGAAGAAAGGTGTATGAAAATCTCTCATATCAAAACGATTGGAATGGTGTAAATAATTCGGGTAAAATTTTGGATGATGGGACCTATTATTATGTTTTAACATATAATTCAGGCACACAAAATGTAACTGGAACAGTAAATATTTTAGGTAGATTAAAATAACCAACTATTTTTGCCA
>CEUK01028819.1_pt1 | contig 14954 bp, 13 predicted proteins | sample 356451 | NCBI WGS metagenome assembly CEUK01 (sample SAMEA2622843, study PRJEB7988) | marine metagenome | isolation source: saline water (ENVO:00002010), including
GATTACCGGAGTAAGCAACATGATCTATGCAGCACCTGGAACAGAGAACTCTGTCGTTACATTTAAACCACGTTATGGCAACTACATTGGCGGTGACTGGGTAGCACCTGTTAAAGGCCAATATTTCGACAACGTATCACCTGTTAACAACGAAGTGTTTTGTGAAATCCCACGCTCTTCAGCGGAAGATATTGAACTGGCGCTGGACGCCGCTCACAAAGCAAAAGCAGCCTGGGGCAAAACGTCTGTTGCCGCTCGCTCAAACATTCTGTTGAAAATTGCAGACCGCATCGAAGCAAACCTGGAAGCGCTGGCTGTCGCTGAAACCTGGGACAACGGTAAAGCGGTTCGCGAAACATTAAACGCTGATATTCCTTTAGCCGCTGACCACTTCCGTTATTTTGCGGGCTGTGTACGTGCACAAGAAGGTTCTATTGGTGAAATCGATGAGAACACTATCGCGTATCACTTCCACGAGCCTCTAGGTGTTGTTGGTCAAATCATCCCATGGAACTTCCCACTGCTGATGGCGGCGTGGAAACTGGCACCTGCACTGGCTGCTGGTAACTGTATCGTACTGAAGCCTGCTGAGCAGACTCCAGCATCTATCCTAGTACTAATGGAAATCATCGGTGACCTGTTACCACCAGGCGTACTTAACGTAGTAAACGGCTTCGGTAAAGAAGCGGGTGAAGCACTGGCAACCAGCAAGCGCATCGCTAAGATCGCATTTACCGGTTCTACGCCAGTAGGCGCTCACATCTTAAAATGTGCAGCAGACAACATCATTCCTTCAACTGTTGAGCTGGGCGGTAAGTCGCCAAACATCTACTTCAGCGACGTAATGAAGCACGAAGACGAGTTCCTGAGCAAGTGTGTTGAAGGTACCGTATTAGCGTTCTTCAACCAGGGTGAAGTATGTACGTGTCCTTCACGTGCCCTGATCCAGGAAGATATGTACGATGACTTTATCTCTCTGGTTATTGCGCGTACTCAGCAAATCAAACGTGGTAACCCGCTGGATACCGATACGCAGGTTGGTGCGCAGGCATCAGCTGAACAGTACGACAAAATCCTGGGCTACCTGGAAATTGGTAAGAAAGAAGGTGCCGAAGTCCTTATCGGTGGAGGCCCTGCTAATGTAGAAGGTTTCAGCAACGGTTTCTATGTACAACCAACACTGCTGAAAGGTTCAAATGACATGCGCGTGTTCCAGGAAGAAATCTTCGGCCCGGTTGTAGGTGTAACTACCTTTAAAACGGAAGCAGAAGCACTGGCCATCGCCAACAACACTGAGTTCGGCTTAGGTGCGGGCGTCTGGACACGTGATACTAACCTTGCCTACCGTATGGGTCGCGGCATTGAAGCGGGTCGTGTGTGGATGAACTGCTACCACGCCTACCCTGCTCACGCAGCATTCGGTGGCTACAAGAAATCTGGGGTGGGCCGTGAGACTCACAAAATGATGCTCGACCACTATCAGCAAACCAAAAACCTGCTGACTAGCTACGACATCAACCCACTGGGCTTTTTCTAAAAGCGTTGCCATTACTGGCGTAAGTAACGATCTCCGCGTTCGCGCGGAGATCTTTTACGGCCTTCGCGAGTCACTTGCCGTTTCACACTTACTTTGAGGTTAGAAGTGAACGTATGAGAATCGCCGTTCTTATCTCATTTTTTCTCGCTCTTCTGCTGTTACCAATAGCACATGCATCCAGTCAGCTTCCCGTTCTTCGCGTTGGTGTATTGACCTACGGTACCCTTAACTGGGAACTCGACATAGCAAAACAAGACGCCCCTGAAGACGTTGGCTATCAGCTTGAACTGGTTCCATTAGGTTCGCCGCAGGCATTAACTATTGCGCTGCAAGGCGGAGCGGTAGACATGATCATAGGTGACTGGCTATGGGCCGCTCGCCAACATCTCCATCAACGTGAATTCTATTTTTACCCGTATTCAACCGCAGCAGGGACCCTAGTCGCATCCCCTACGCTGAGCAACCAGCCAATCAAGGCTCTGGACGGAAAAACACTGGGCATTGCCGGAGGCAAAGCCAATAAAAACTACATCCTGTACCGGGCCTATGCTCTCAAGCAATTTAATGTTGATATTGCCAGCAGTACGACCATCAAGTTCGCGGCACCGCCAATGCTGAACTCACTCCTGAAACGCGGCGACATCGACGCGGCACTCACCTTCTGGCATTACGCGGCGGTGCTTACCAACGACAACTATACGCCCATGCTCACCATGCAGGACATACTCAACAGCTTTGGTATTCAAAAAGAAGTGCCAGTGCTGGGGTGGCTGTTCAAACGTGAGTGGGGCGACCAACATGCTGAGTTGGTAAACGCTTTTCTACAACGCTCATTTGCTATCCGTAGCATGCTCAACAAACAGGACGACATGTGGAAGAATATTAATTCTTTTACAAGCAAATACCCGGCATCGGTTCATCCTGCGCTGATCAGTGCCTATCGTGCCGGCATTCCTACCCGGTGGGGACCGGCGACCTGGCAGGACATGCAAACAATCCTTCGGGTAATCAAGCAATACGACGATGCCCAAACGCTAACCGGGCAACTGGACACCCTTCCCACTTCCCTATTCTGGCAAAACACCGTGTTAGGATCCCATGAATAATCCTAAACAGCCCCATGCATCGCTAATTCGCGTATGCTCTGTTGTAGGGCTGATTGTAATTTGGCAATCTGTTGTAAGCCTCATCGAGCCTGCACTGCTCCCGTCTCCACTGGAGGTAATTAACAGCCTATGGCAGCACTCGGAATCCGGTGAATTACCTCACCACTTAGGTATTACGCTGGGGCGCATTGCGATTAGTTTTAGTATCGCAATGGTGCTGGGCAGTGTGCTTGGTATTCTGATGGGGAAATTCCGGTACCTTGATTTATGGCTCGACAGCCTTACCACCCTGGCGCTGAATATTCCGGCTTTGGTAACGATCATTCTTTGTTTTATCTGGTTTGGTCTGAATGAAGTAGCTGCACTCACCGCAGTGATTGTAAACAAAACACCCAACATCGCCGTTACCCTTCGCGAAGGAGCGCGCGCTGTCGACGCTCAGTTACTGGCCGTAGGTAAAGCGTATCGACTGCCCTTAACGCGCCAGCTTACCCACGTATACTTGCCACAACTGTACCCGTATTTTTTAGCCGCGGCACGCAGTGGACTGGCGCTGGTTTGGAAAATTGTGCTGGTTGTAGAGCTGCTCGGTTGCAGTAGCGGCGTAGGATTTCAACTGTCGCTGTTTTTCCAGTTTTTTGATATCACCAGCGTGCTGGCTTACACCCTGGCATTTGCCTGTATTATTTTTGCCGTTGAAGCAGGCATTCTGCGTCCTTGGGAACGGAGGGTTCTACGATGGCGTTAAATTACGGGGTCTGCGTTGCTAATAAAGCATTTTTAGATACTAAAAGTTTAAATAACGTAAAAACACCGATTATTCGTGACTTTTCCCTGACTATCCAACCGGGAGAATTTGTCGCCCTGACCGGGCCATCCGGGGCAGGAAAGAGCACGCTGCTGAATATCATGGCCGGCCTCGACAAGGATTTTAGTGGCGCCATTACCTACGGCGACAACACGCTGAATACCCAACAAAATGCCAAAGTCGCACTGATGTTTCAGGAGCATCGCTTAATGCCCTGGTTAACGTTACAAGACAATGTTGCACTGGTTATCAATGGCTCGCGAAAAGCCAAAATCGACGGCGCCAGATACTGGCTCGAAGAAGTGGGCCTGGCTGACAACGCACAGTATTTTCCTAATCAACTGTCGGGCGGCATGCTTAAACGCGCCGCACTGGCCCGGGCGTTTGCTTATGAACCGGACATTCTGCTATTAGATGAACCCTTCTCCTCACTGGATATTCAAACCGCGTCGGACATAAAAGAACGTTTGTTACTGTTATGGGCGAAACAGCGCACGTCGGTATTACTGGTTACTCATGATGTTGACGAAGCGGTGGCACTCGCAGACAGAGTCGTGGTTGCTGGCCGTTCTCCCATGAGCATAAAGCACCGAATGCAAATCCCCCAGCCACGACCGAGACCCATCGACAACGCTGATATTCAAGCGATTACCCAACAACTGCGCGCGTGGCTGACCGATGAGAAAAACCAAATACCACCAAACGTGCAAACGGCGGGGTAAAAGCATGCTACCGAACTTGTTAATCAATTGTGAAGCAGATAAAATCAAGCCTTGTCAGGGGGTTTTTATGCTGTCTCATTCAATTCAACACGCGGTAAACGATACCTTCGCCCCAGCTGTTGCCCGTGCGGGCTCTGAAAGCCTGGATCCGGTCGTTGCAGCCAAAGAAATTTATACGTCACTTGCTGAATGCGAAGCCACTTGCGTGGTGTTCTATTGCTGTACGCGTTACCCGCTGGAACAATTGTCAAAAGAGCTAAGTCGCTATTTTGGTGACATCACCGTTATCGGCTGTACGTCTGCCGGTGAAATTACGCCTCTTGGCTGCAGAAAGCATTCCATTAGTGCCTTTGCGTTGAGCAAACAACATTTCTCAGTAGAGACTGCACTAATTGAGAATCTGGCGACCTTTTCAGAAACCGATGCCGATGAACTGGTTAGCGGCATGCTGGAAAATTTACGCAAGAGAACCGTCTCTGCCGGCCCTATCGAACAACACTGTTTTGGTTTAACCTTACTTGACGGCTTGTCAATTCGCGAAGAACTGGTTATTAATGCCCTGAATCTGAGTTTACAGGACATCCCGTTAGTGGGCGGCTCAGCCGGTGATGATCAGCACTTTGTAGATACCCAGGTCTTTTGCAATGGACGCTTCTATAGCCATGCTGCGGTGTTTATGCTGGTCAACACAAGCTGTCAGTTTGAAGTGTTCAGTTACCACCATCTGGCCCCCGAAGAAGAAAAACTGGTGGTGACCCAAACCGCACCAGGTCAGCGCGTTGTCGAGGAATTCAACGCCGAACCCGCGGCATTGGAATACTGCAGAATTAACGGTCTAAAACTGGAAGAACTCAGCTCTGAAGTATTCGCCATGAACCCCTTAGCCGTACAAATTGGCGATCAGCTGTATATTCGCAGCATCCAGCAGGTTAACGATGACCTGAGCCTCACGTTCTTCTGTGCCATTGATGCAGGTATCGTGCTTACCCGCATGCAGTCAAGCGGCCTGCATGCCCATACCGCCATGGTGTTGAACGAACTGCAACAACGGTTAGGCAATATCGACTTGCTGATAGGATTTGACTGTATTCACAGACGCGCGGAAATCGATAAGCTGGACCTGTGCGAGTCCATGTCATCGTTGTACCGCGACCACCATATGATTGGGTTTAACACCTATGGTGAGCAAATCAATGGACTGCATCTGAATCACACCTTTACGGGTGTTGCCATTGGAGCGCCTCACCGGAGCCAGCCTTGAGCAAACCTGCCAACACTGAGGTCGCATCAACGCCACCGCCAATAGAAGCAGAAAACCCCGCCGATGAACTGGCGCGCCTGCGCTACGAAAACGAAAAACTGCAAAAAATCAATCGCGTACTCATGCGACGCGTTGAAATGGGCTGGGGAAATCACTCCGACGCCTACCAGTCTTTCGAAGACGCCGCCATGCTGGCAGACAAAGTAAAAGAGCGGACCTATCGCTTACAACAAACCCTGCATCGTCTGGAAGAGTCCAACAAAGAGCTGGAACAGGCACGCCGCGATACCGAGCAAAGCCAGATTCAGGCGGAGCAGGATCGACAGCGCTTGCGCGACGCGATTGAAAGTATCTCTGACGCTTTCGCCTTGTTCGACTCAGACCGAAAAATGGTGATGGTGAACAGCCGCTGTGCGAATTTCTGGCGGCAGCACAATATCGAGTTTGAACTCGGTGTCACCACATTCCAGGAGATCACCGCCGCGTCACTGGTGGTGGTAGATAAAGACGCCAAAGCCCAGAAAAAAGTGGGCGTGCACCACGACCCCATCGCCCAAACTATTTTCAAACTGCGTGATGGCACCTGGATTCAAATGCAGGAGCGCATTACCCACGACGGTGGCCTGGTGGTGGTTTACACCGACATCACCTCGATAAAACTGGCTGAAGAACTGCGCTATGAAACCGCCATGACTGAACAGGCCGAACTGCTAAAAGCCACACTGGAAAATATGTCGCAGGGCGTTGTGCTGATAAACGCAGATGGTCTTCTCGAAACCTGGAACCAGCCATTCCTGTCTTTCATTGGTATGCCTGACTCCAACGTCAGCCGAGGCGAAGAATTCGCCCGCCTGATGTCACAAACACCTGCCGCGCAAACCTTGTATAACGCACTGGCTCTGGATCAGTCACAGGACACGCCATTTATGGAAGTCGAGACGGTACTCAGCGATGATCTGGTGTTGTTGAATCGTCGAAGCCTGATCCCCTCCGGGGGCATGTTGTTTACCTTTGCTGACATCACTGAGCGCAGTCGCAGTCAGCAAGCGTTAAAAGAAAGTGAGCAACGTATCCGCCTGATCACCGATGCGATGCCGGCGCTGATTTCTTATGTGAACAAAGAGCACTGCTATGAATTCGTTAATCGCGAATTTGAAAAGTGGTTTAACCGCTCTCGCAAAGAAATCATCAACCACCACTTGCGCGATGTGCTAGGCGAACAGGAATACAACAACCTGTCTATCCATATTGCCCGGGCCATGTTGGGTCAGGCTGTAAACTTTGAAATTGAGCACAGTCGCGACCCAGACAATGTGAGAATCTCAAATAAAACTTACATTCCGCATTTCGATGAGCAGCGCAATGTCATAGGCTTCTTCGCTCTGGAACAGGACGTCACCGAACAGCGTCGTACCGCACGTGCCCTGAAACACGCCTACGACTATATGGAGCAGCGGGTTAACCAGCGCACCAAGAAAATCTCTGAGATAAACCTGCAGTTACGCAACGAAATTGAAGAGCGTCAGTTGGCAGAAGTGAAGCTGTTGGAAGCGAAACGCGAAGCAGATCAGGCCAACGAGTCCAAATCCAAATTCCTTGCAGCAACCAGCCATGATTTGTTACAGCCAATGAACTCGGCGCGATTATTCGCTGATGCGCTAAACGATTTATCACTGAGTGATGAAGCACAAAAACTGATGACCTCTTTGAGTTATTCGCTGGAGAATCTGGAGTCGTTGATCAGTGCGTTGGTTGATATCTCCAAGCTGGAAGCCGGACTCATAGAGCCGGTGCTTGATGACTTTGAGATTGATGATCTGATTAACAACATGGCAGCCGAATTTGCCCCTCAAGCAAAATCGAAAGGCCTTAAATTCAAGGTAAAAACCACGCAGAAGCTGGTGCATTCCGACAACTATCTGCTGGCCCGCATACTGCGTAATTTGTTGAGTAACGCCTTGCGATACACCAATGAGGGCGGCATTTTGTTGGGCGTACGTCGACGTAAACAAGGCGTTCAGATCCAGGTAATCGACACCGGCATTGGCATCCCTCAGGATAAACTGTCTGACATCTTTCGCGAGTTTAACCGACTGGATGCGAAGAAGCGCCGACACGACAAAGGCCTGGGGCTGGGTCTGGCCATTGTGGAGCGGTTGGCCAGCGTGATGAATCTAACCATATCTGTTAGCTCGGTAGAAGGCAGGGGCTCCTGCTTTAGCATTACGCTGCCTTATGCTGATATCAAAAATCAGAAAGCCAAACCCGCGCCCGCACCGCTCATAGATCGCTTCAACGACAAGCTGGAAGGCGCGCGCATTCTGTTAATCGATAACGACGAAGAAATCTGTAAAGGCATGGAAACTGTGCTGGGCAGCTGGAACTGCAATGTAACCTCAGTGCAAACATTGGAAGAGCTCAGCGAACCTGAATTCTTAACTGAGCTGGACCCGCAACTTATTATTGCTGACTACCACCTGGACGACGGGGATACCGGCTTTGATGCCCTCGCGATTACTCGTGAGCACTTAACCCCCCATCCACCGGTGATTATGATCACCGCCAACTATACCAATGAGCTGCGCCAGCAGGTGCGAGAACAAGGATACTCGCTGCTGAATAAACCGGTTAAGCCCCACAAGATGAAGCTCGCCCTGTCGAATCTGCTATCAAAGCATTAAAAGGACTGGTAAACCGCCGCGGCCACTACCAGCGCTTCTAAGACAACGTATGGGTACATCACTGTCGGGCGAAGGGATTGTTTAATGTATTCGGCAATGAGTGCGCCGCCTGAGTTGGCCTGAGCCTGATAAGCAGAGTTGAACTGACAGTCTGTCGGCGTACCGGATTCTCTTATTTCAGCTTCAATCTGAAGTAAACGCTGCTCAAAACGCCCCTGGAATGTTTTCCATATTCCATCCTGCAACCACAGCACACCAATTAATGCTATCGCGAACAGCACTGGCAGCTGGGTAAGCAATGCAATTGCTGTCAGCAGCACCGCCGCAAGCTTTATCACTAGACTGTATTTTTCGTAACTGTCGAACTGATTCTGCAGTGTTTGCCACTCCAGTGACAACGTCTCAGGGCCCATCAGGCTTTGTCCTTCTTAGTACTTTCGAAATGATGAATAGAAACGGAGTAACCGTGCCAGACCTACAGCCTCACCGCGAGTCGCTCTACATCGACATTATGGTCACAGACGCCCCGCTCTGACAATACAGGGAGTATTGTTTTTGCAGCGTTGCTCAGTTCTGCTCAAAAACCCGTTATAAAGCCAGTTAACTCAATGCGTTAAATATTTGCAGCACCAGATAACATTCTTTATATTGCAGATCAAAACTGATTACCTATGCGCATTAGCTGACACAAAGGACCGGTGCCTCTAATGAATATTTTAGTGCTAGGCACTTCAAATTCTATATTAAAAAACGGATATTTAACTGGCGTAAAACGCGCTCTCCCCAATGCCACCTGGACGAACCTGTCATCAGGCGCTTCTCCAGGCGTGCAATTCGCCAGATACATCCAGATGGACTTCACGCAATTCGATCTGGTGTTACTCGACTCAGTACCCAATGATGAACAATACGGACTTCAGACGCCCGGCTATACCTACAATGAAGACTATAAGCAGATCCTGTTTGAACTCATTTCGACGATCTCATCACAAACCAGGCTAGTCGTCATTGGCATTGCCGTTAATGACTTCTTAACGAAACCTTCGGCAGTGTACCGAGACAGAGAGACATTTTCGCAGCAAGCTAATGCTCAGTTTATTGATTTTTCACAGGCACTTAGAACGTATGCCTGCCAATATAACGAGGTGTATTCCGACCATCCGGCTCATCCAAAGCCCGAACTGTCTCAACAGATTGGTATGTATCTTGGTGAAGCAATCAATGTCCACTTCGCCGACTTGACTAAAAGTGAGCCGAGTATCGATTTTAGTCAGCACTTTACCGTCGACACTGCTCACCTAAACGAAGCGCTGCACCCATTAAAAACTTATAAGAACTCGCTCAAACAAGACACTTTTGCGCAACTAAAGCCAGGTGAATCCATCGAATTATCGCATGCACACTCACTCATTGGTTTTTATGTAAATGGATTTCAAACCAACACAGCCTTGGAATTAGTTGATGCAAAGGGTGGGTCACAGTCAGCTTCGCTATTTTATAAGCGCAAGGACAATGGCTTTTTGAGCTTATTTGTTCCTTTGGCAACTTATGACAGCGTGAAGCGAATTATTGTCACCGACGACTCGGCCAATGAGTTTGATTTCAAACCCAGAATGACACGTCAATCAAGGGATAGTGACAGCGCCAGATTGGAAATAGGTGCTCTGATTTATTGGAAAAAGAAAAAGGGCGCCAATCTCGACGCCCAAATAGCGGCTGACAGACCGTCTCATCTACTGCTTAACGACACCATACAACAAGCAGTTTGCCGCGAAGTACTGGTTGCTTTGCAAACCCGTTGTCATTCCACCACCGGTTTTTCAAAAATAAAAGCCTTCTTTGCATTGGCCTGGTTCAAACGGCGATTTAATAGCAAACTAACAACCATTTAGCAGCGTAACTGACATCAGTTACGCATTAAGTACTGGTTAAAGTCGATGCTGGCCGCACAGAGCGCCGCCTGAATACGGTTGTGAACGTTTAGCTTGGTCAGAATAGCCGACACGTGGGCTTTTACCGTGGTCTCCGCAATGTTGAGTTCGTAGGCAATTTGCTTATTGGATTTGCCTTTTGCAATACACTCAAACACCAGTAACTGACGACGAGTCAGCGCGCCGATTAATTTAGGATCGATTTGCTGTGAGGCTTGCTCTTCGCGAGGCTTGTTATTTCCGCCTTTGCGAATAATGTCGGGCGGTAAATACACCTGACCAGAGAGCACCTGTTGCAGTGCCGCTACAATCTGTTCGCAACTGGATGACTTGGTAATAAAACCCACAGCACCATAGGTAAATGCCTGCAGCACCACGTTTTTGTCTTCTTCCGCAGAAACAATAACAATGGGTATTTCCGGGTACTGGTTGCGAAAACGAACGATACCGTTTAGCCCGTCCATGCCCGGCATATTGAGGTCGAGTAACACCAAATCGATATCAGGGTTCTCTTCGGCAGTGTTGAGCGCCTCTTCCAGATCAGTACAACTGATAGTTTTGGTATCAGGGATATTGCGCTCCACGAAGTCCGTGATGGCGTACTGGAACAAGGGATGGTCATCTGCAACTAATATCTCTACCATGTTTTTCACCCTGCTTATTATTTGTTAGTTATTTTAGTGGATGTGGGCCTGTTAAGCGAATCTACCACACCCGTACGCGTGGCGTCAGCCACCTACTTTGCGGCGAACCATGCCGCGCTTGGGGTCATAACCCCAAATTGCCAATCCTATAAACGCTATTGTACAACCCAAGGTTACTGCTAACGCCTGGGCGTTAAACTGGCTATACATGGCAAAGCGTATTAACTCTACTGCATGAGTAAATGGATTAAACAGACAAAGCTGGTACAGCCACTCACTCGATTCCTGCATTTTCCACAATGGGTAAAGCGCCGAAGAGAGGAAGAACATGGGAAACACCACAAAATTCATCACCCCGGCAAAATTCTCTAATTGTTTTATAAATGACGACAGCAACAGCCCCAGTGCGCCCAACATCAATGCTGTAAGCACTAACGCGGGTAACACCACAAGGTAGCCTATTGGCTCAGCCCGTACGTCCAGCAACCATGCAATGGCGAAAAAAGCGTAAACCTGCAATGTTGAGATAGACGCGCCCGCAAGCAGTTTACTCACCAATAAAAATGACCTTGGCATTGGACTGGTCAGCAGCACTTTCATACTGCCCATCTCGCGGTCATACACCATCGACAGCGAACTTTGCATACCATTAAAGAGCATAATGACACCGGCTAATCCCGGTACGATATACACTTCGTAAGTAATGTAAGTCTCATAAGGGGGAATTATCGCCACGCCCAGCGCCGCACGAAAACCTGCCGCAAAGACCACCAGCCATAATAGCGGGCGCACCAGCGCACTGATCAGGCGTGAGCGCTGCTGCCAAAAGCGCAGTAGCTCGCGAATAAGAATGCCGGTAAAACACGTAAAATAAGCCATTATTGCCCGCCACTCATGTGCATCTGGCGGTAAAGCTGCTGCACGGTTTCGACACCCAGAGATTTCATTGCTTCTTCACAGCGTTGCTGCAACTTTACCTGCCCGTTCAGCAACACAATTAGTTCATCGTTGGGTTTAACTTCGTCAATCAGATGAGTCGACGACAGAATTGTAATCCCCTCGCTGTCGCACAATGCCCTTAAGTGCGTATTCATCGCGTCGCGGGTGTTCTGGTCGAGGCCAACTGTGGCTTCATCTAGCAGCAATAACTTGGGCTTGTGCAATAATGCCCGGGCAATTTCAACGCGTCGCCGATGCCCGCCATTTAATGCTCTGACCTTGTCTTTCGCCCTGTCAGCCAGGCCAAAACGTGCCAGCTCTTCTTCAATTCGCTGGCGAGTTATCGTGCCTGACATGCCTTGCAAACTGGCGTGGTACTGGAGGTTTTGAGATACTGTTAAATCCAGATCCAGGGTGGGTTGCTGAAACACTATACCTAACTGCTTCAGCGCAAAGCGGGTGTGTTTTTGGGTATTTTTTCCCATCAGGCTAAGTGAGCCGCTCACCGGACGAAGCAACTGGCAAATCAGCGAGAACAGCGTGCTCTTACCTGCCCCGTTCGGACCAAGCAGCGCATAGTATTTACCTGAATTCAGCGATAACGAAATATCACTCAACACCTGTTTTTCGCCGTACTGAAAGCCTAGATGGTCGATAGCCAGCACTGCATTACTCATGGTTTTACTACTACTCCCCAGGGGTAACGTCCGGCCTTAATGGTTTTCACCACTTTAAGCTTGTTCACATCTATCACCGATACGTCACCACTTACGCCATTGGTGGTGAGCAGCTTAGACTGATTGTCGGCAAAGGCCAACTGCCATACGCGACGACCGACCAGTAAGTAATCCAGCACTTCGTAGGTTTTCGCGTCGACGACTGCCACATGATTAGCCGGGCCAAGGGCTACGAAGGCATACTTGCCATCGTCGGTAAGCTTAATACCGACCGGTTGAATTTTGTCGCGGTGTACGCCGGGTATTTTGAAACGAATGGTATGGTTAATCTGGCGCGTAGTTGTGTCTACAATCGCTACCGTTCCGCCAATTTCAGCGGACGCCCAAACCAAACTGCCATCTTTAGTGAACTCAACATGACGGGGCCGCTGGTCTACCAACGTGTTATCTACCAGTTCATGTGTACTGGTATCAATCCAGTGCAACATATTGGTGGTTTCAGAGGTATTAATGACCCATTTACCATCCGGGCTCACCGCCATGCCTTCCGGCTCTATTCCCACATCAATCTGCGCAATTACGGTTCGGGACTCGGTATCTACCACCGTCACTACCGCGCTGTCTTCGTTGGCGATGTACAAATGGCGATTGTTGGGGTGTAGCGCAAATTGCTCAGGGTCTTCGCCCGATGGCAAGTTGTGCAGAATACGGTTAGTCGCCACGTCCATTACCTGCACGGCATCGGATTCACTGGCACAAATATAAAGGTATTTGTAGTCCTGGCTGAAGATGATCCCCCGGGGGCGCATCCCCACATCCACGGTATTAGTGACTTCCAGAGAGTCCGTATCGATTATCGTCAGCGTGTCGCTTTTCTCGTTTGAAACATAAGCGGTTTCAGCTTGTACCGCTGCCGGCAAGGCTAACAAGCTGACCATCGTCAATTTAGCAAAACGATTTACATTGAACAGATTCATACTACTTCGCCATGTTGCAACGCACTTCGGGCTTGTCGTACCCCAGTGTGTCTAAATCAGTAACCGGATGCATGTAGCCTTCAAGAGGTAACAGTGCTGTGAGTCCGTTGGGATGGACCAGCGGGATAGGCTGCCGTAGCTGCCCGTTCCAGGCCCGAAAACTTAACTTTCGCCCCTTAAAGGCAGCCAGTTCAAAACTATCGCTGAGCAAATAATCATAAAGCACGTCAGACACTGTCGATTTGGTTCTTGTCACGGCCTCACTGATTGCCCTGACTGCCAACCAGGCGGCATAGTCGGACTCGGTCATTTCCCGGGCAAACTGGCTGTAGAAGCGGTTTTGCAACTGGGTTGCCCCCCATTGCTCCAACGTCCAGTGCCAGCCCGTTGGCACTAGACCTTCAGTACCCACCACAGGGCGGGGTAACCAGGTATTGCCCGGAAAGTACTTATCAAACGAGTGCTGTTCGTTTGCCACCACAACCACATCGTAATCATCGTGCTGGGTAAACAGCGGTATTTCCTTTTGTGCTACGCGGCGTAAATCGGTGTCGAATGACCACTCTTTTTGTTCAACGATTTTTGCACCAAAGCGTTTTGCTGAACGTTGTAGTGCATTTGCAAACGCCTTATCGCCGTCGCTGTTTCCCGATACCAGGAACCATTCCCGCCAGCGGCGTGACATCAAATATTGGGTCATGGCATCGGCCAGCATAGCCCGGCTAGGCACCGTGTGTAACATCTTTTCCGCACATTGTGATTGCCGGAGGGCATCTTCTCGGCTACTGATATTCATTACCAGTGCACCGCTATTCAACACTACCTTACTAATCGCACTGAACGCACTTTCAGGGACATCGATTAACACAACCCCTGGCGTATCGTCGACCGCTAACGCTGCCGTGAGTTGGTCAATCAAGCCGTTGGTGGTGTCATCTACTACAACGTTTAACTGATAATGCTGTTTTAAAAACCGCCCCGTAGTATTGCTATCTTCAATAGCCAACTTTGCACCTGCCAGGGTTTTATTGTCAGCCGGCTGTTTCAACAACAAGGGTTCTGCCGATATTTCAGCGTGTAATTTAACGTACAAAATGTCGATATTTTGCACAGCGGCAAACGCGCTTTTTTGCAGCAAAAACAGCCAGCACAGGCTTGTTGTGGTAGTTGCGATAAATCGCATAAACCACGTTAAAGCTGTGTAAAATTTGTAATCAACGGGATTTTTTATGTTCAAAAACAAAACCCTTTATTAACGTTATGCTGCAATAGTAGAGCATGATCATGCCCGGATGAAATGAGCAAAAAGGATGAAAGGTTTACTACCTAAGTACAATTGGAAGCTTAGTGCATATCTCCTAACTTTCACGGTGTGCTTTGTTGTAGTAGCGAAAGAATAAAAAGCGAGGGCGTTTCTGCAGCGTAAACAAGCATTCTCACAGGCAGCTTTTGGAGAAACATCATGAAGAAGTATTTAACCATTTTGCGCAGTGCGATGATTGCCTCGATGGCATTAACATCTGCACAAGCGCTGGCTCACGGTGACGTGACGCCACAAGCAGTAGACACCAGCGCACTTCCCCAGTTGGGCGATGAGTGGCTGGCGACTAACCCTTACACCGGCAATGAGCTTGCGATTAAAATCGGCGACTCTGCTTATAATCAGAACTG
>CEUK01039570.1_pt1 | contig 14954 bp, 15 predicted proteins | sample 356451 | NCBI WGS metagenome assembly CEUK01 (sample SAMEA2622843, study PRJEB7988) | marine metagenome | isolation source: saline water (ENVO:00002010), including
ACATACATAGCAGTTTTTTTAAGCTGAAGCACATGATATATAACGTCAATTGAAAGACCTTGAAAACTAACATCAACGTCACCGCTTTCCATGGATCCGGACATAAATCCAGCTGACACAGCAACTTGACTTGTAAGATGACGAGATAAATTAAAACCAAAAACAGGATTAAAACCGTCACTTTTTACAGGTCCCATCTCTGTAGATGTACCAAAGTTGGCACCAATATTTAAAATTGGCTTTTTTTCTTCGTTCTGAGAAAAAAGACTCAGAGAGATAATTAAAAATAATAAGTTAAGTAATTTTTTCATTGTTATTTAGTAATAGGTTAAATTATGATGTACAAATCTATTGCAAATTTATAGATATATATATGATTATCATAATATATTTGAAATTAAGTTTTTAACATATTTCAATCTTTATAAACATAAACACGACAAAAATCTAGTTTTTGTTGCAAAAAATAGTTTATACTTTTATTTTTTTTAGGACAAACAAAACTATAATCTATTTCACAAAATGGCTCTAGAACATAATTCCTAAAATACAACCTTGGATGTGGGATAACAAGATTTGGGGTGTTAATAATTTCCGAATCAAAGAAAAGTATATCAATATCAATGATGCGTGCATTGTATCTTTTTTTAGATTTTTTCTTCACCCTTCCCATTAGATCTTCAATGGATTTAAATTCATTTAACAAATGAATTGGTTGAAAGTTTGTTAAGATTTTTACAACCACATTTAAGTATTTTTTATCATCATCATACCCCCATGGCTCAGTTTCATATATAGAAGATGTATTTAAAATTGTAGATTTATTTGAGATATGATTTAAACATATATTAATATTTTTTTTTCTATCCCCTAAGTTTGTGCCAATTGATAAATAGACGACATGTCTCATAAATAATATTAAATTTGAATAAAACAATACTAAAATTATGAAATTATTTATTCAAAATACTTTATCATCAGCAGTGGGTTTTATTGTTGCGATCATCTTACTCACATTGTCAATAATAGTGTTTATGGTTTTTTCATCATTAACTTCATCTATTAATAAAAATAAAATTGAAGCAAATAGTGTACTAAAACTTACCTTAAACTACCCTATATCTGATAAACCCAATACTGACCCTTTTACCAACTTTAAGCCAAATGGCAATTTTGAAGCTAATAAAAGTATCCACTTATATAGATTAATTTCATTAATTCACGAAGCATCAAAGACGCAAAATATTGCTGGTATTTTTCTAGATTTATCAAATTTTCAAAACCCTGGCCCTGCCGTAACGAAAGAGATTAGAGATGCATTAAATAGATTTAAAAATGAAAATAAATTTATATATGCTTATTCAACTACATATGGTAAAACAGGATATTATTTGGCGTCTATTGCTGATTCTATTTGTATGTATCCAAATGGCGGAATGGAAATATCAGGATTAAGTTCAACAACTCCTTTTTTTACTGAAACTCTTTCAGAAATTGGCATCAAACCAGAAGTTATTCGTCACGGAAAATTTAAAGCTGCTGTTGAACCTTTTCTATTAACAGAAATGAGTGACGAAAACAGAGAGCAAACCGAAACACTATTAAATGATGTGTGGAGCTCAATGCTTAAAGAAATTTCAAAAAGTAGAAAGATACCAATGAAACAATTAAATGAAATTGCTAATGATTTAACTATTTCAATTATACCTCAAAAATCGTTGGAAGAAGGATTAATAGACTCATTAATTTATCCTGATCATTTCAAAGAAATGATGGCAAAAAAAATGCAATTAAGTAGTTCAAAAGATTTAAATTTTATTTCTCTTGATGACATAAATTTAGAAAAAAATCATTCTAAAAACAGTATAGGTGTGATCTATGCCGAGGGCAATATTGATGGAAAAAAAGATAATATTAACTCTGAATATACCAAAATCTTTAAAAAAGCATTTGAAAATGAGAAGATAAAAGCAGTCGTTTTAAGAGTGAATTCGCCCGGAGGATCTGCTTTAATCTCTGATGAAATATTAAGCCAAATAAAAATATCAAAACAAGACAAACCTCTTATTGTTTCAATGGGTAATGTTGCTGCCTCTGGTGGTTATTATATTTCATGTGCGGCAGATAAAATTTTTGCACAAGAGAACACAATAACAGGTTCAATTGGTGTATTTGGACTAATTTGGACTGCAGAAGAGTTGTTGAAAAATAAATTGAAATTACATTTTAGCAATGTTAAAACAAATGATTTTTCAGATATTGGCAGTCCATTTAGAAGTTTGAACAAAAAAGAAAGAGATATAATTCAATTATCAGTAAAAAACACATATAATGATTTTATTAATCATGTTGCTGAAGGAAGAAATATGTCAACTAGCAATGTAGATGCAATAGGCCAAGGACGTGTGTGGGCTGGCATCAGAGCGCAAAATATAGGACTTGTGGATAGCATTGGTGGGTTATTTGAAGCAATTCAAATGGCTGCTCAATTAGCAGAAATAAAAGATTTTCAAGTTCAAGAATTACCTAAAGCAACAAGTGGAATAGAAGCAATAATTGAAAGTATTACTGAGTCAAAAATTCTATATAAAAGAAGTATTGAAGAAATGTATTTAGATCATTTAAAAAATAAATTTTTATTAATGAATGGAGTACAAGCAAGATTGCCAATTGAATATCACATAGAATAATATGAGTGAATCTGCAAATAGAATTTATTTAATTTTAATTAGTGTATTTATTACCTCTCTTATTGTATCTAATTTAATTTTTCAAAAATTTTTTGGAATTACAGTTTTAGGCATCAATTTTGAACTGTCAGCTGGTATTCTTTTTTACCCAATTACTTTTCTAGTAACTGACTTGGTTTCAGAAATATATGGAGCTAAAAAAGCAAACCAAATGGTCTTTATAGGTGTAATAGCAAGTTTATTTTGCTTACTGATTGTTTCTCTTGCTAATCTTCTAGATGCAACATCATGGTCTCCAGTTGACAATGAAATATTTAAGCTAGTATTTGGAAATACTTCATTAGCTGTAGGTGCTTCAATGATTGCATACCTTTGTGCACAATTCATTGATATCAGGATTTATCATTTTTGGAAACAAATTACCAATAATAAACACATGTGGCTCAGAAATAACTTTTCTACCATCTGCTCTCAAATAATTGATACATTTTTAATAATTTTTCTTTTATGTTCAGGTGGTGCCATTGAGTGGTCTAAATTTCAATCTTTATTTTTTCAAGGTTTTTTGTTTAAAATGATGATTGCTTTAATTGATACTCCAATAATTTATTTATGCACATATTATTTGAGAAAAAAACTTAATTTATCTTTTGGTCAAGAAATTAAATAATTAGATTTATTATGTAGCCAGTATGTGCTCGGACATTGAACACTCTGTTTTCATCAAAAATCAAATACTGACCTTTTATTCCAATTAATTTACCAGAAATAGTAGGTTGTTTTTTGAAGGATTTGGAAATAATTTTTTCTGGGTATTTGGTTACAGGGTAAATTAATTGTAATACATCACAATCATTAATTAAATACTTCTTAAAATCTGATGATAAAATTGAAGAAATCTGTTTTTTAATTTGCAACATTTCTATATTTTTAGGTTTTCCTGACAACATCTTTCTCCAATTTGTTCTATCAGAAAGAGTTTTTTTTAACTCTAATTCAATCAAACCTGATAATCTTCTATTTGGAACCTCTGCTACTAAAACAGCTTGTGAAGCACCTTGATCAATCCATCTAGTGATTTTTTGTGTTTTTCTTGTTATCCCTACTTTGACACCACTTGTATTAGTAAGATAAACATAGTGCGGAGCTAGTTGAAATTTTTTTTCCCACTCAAAATCTCTTTCCTCAATTCCTAGGTCAGCTGTACATAATTCGGGTTTAAATATACTTGGTGAAGCTTCTGGTGCATTCCAAAAACATTGATAACAAAAACTTTGTCTATAAAACTCTTTGAAAATTTTTCCACATTTACATTGAACTTTTCCTAACCATTCTAATGTCAGTGTTTTATTGATCTGTTTGTTAAAATTAATTACATGATCGCCAATTATAAAATTATATTCAATAGGATTTGCATAATTAGATGCCATTTTATTTAAAATTCCACTATACATAAAATGAAGTTTGTAGTTTTATAATGTAGTTTTATAATGTAGTTTTATAATGTAGTTTTACAAAAAATGAATTTAATTAATAATTTAGTTTCTGCAAATTTAAAGAATAGAATCAAGATAATTCAAGAAGAAATAGATAATCCAATTGAAACTCAACATAAAATTCTATTTTCAAATTTAAATTATGCAAGTAAAACTCTCTTTGGAGAGAAACATTATTTTAATAAAATAAAAAACTATTCTGATTTTAAAAATTTTATTCCAATTAGAGACTATACTGATTTCAAACCATATATTGATTTAGCAAGAAAAAAAAATAAAAATATAATATGGCCAGGAATTATTAAATGGTTCGCACAATCCTCTGGAACAAGCAACAATAAAAGCAAATTCATTCCAATCACCAAAGAGTCATTAAGAGATGGTCATTTTAAGGCAGGTAAAGATATGTTATCTATATATTTACAAAATAATCCATCATCTAAAATATTAAGTGGAAAAAGCTTGATGATTGGTGGAAGTACAAAAATAAATAAAATTGACTCATATTTTTTTGGAGATTTATCCGCCATAATTATACAAAATTTACCTGTTTGGGTTCAATTAAAAAGAGCTCCTAGTATTAAAACAGCATTGTTAGATAATTGGGAAAAAAAAATTAACAAAATTATTGATGAAACAATTAATCAAAATATTACTAGTATTTCTGGAGTACCATCATGGACACAAATAATTATAAATAAAATTTTAGAAAAAACTGGATCGAAAAATCTAAGTGAAATTTGGCCAAATTTAGAATTATATATGCATGGTGGCATTAGCTTTAAAAATTATAAGAACAGTTTTAAGAATTATACGCATTCAAATTCTTTAAAATTTTTAGAAATATATAATGCTTCAGAAGGCTTTTTTGGTATTCAAAACAATCCGTCAAGTACTGACTTACTACTACTTATAAATCATGGTGTTTTTTATGAATTTATACCTATGGTAAATGGAGTAGAAGAAATTAAAAATACCATTTCAATTGAAGATGTTAAAATAGGACAACTTTACACTATGATTGTTTCTTCAAACGGAGGTCTTTGGAGATATAAAATTGGTGATACAATCAAATTTACTTCTAAATTTCCATTTAAAATTAAAATAGCTGGAAGAACAACTAGCTTTATAAATGCTTTTGGGGAAGAATTAATTGTGTCAAATACCGATTCTGCATTACAGTATGCTTGTGACAAGACCCAATCCGTGGCAAAAGAATATATAGCTGCACCATTATTCTATGATAACAAAAGTGGATGCCACGAGTGGATAATTGAATTTGAAAAAAAACCACAAAACATAAATACATTCATTTATTATCTTGATGAAAAACTTCAACAAATAAACTCTGACTATGAAGCTAAAAGAAAAAGTAATATTTTATTAAAAAAACCTCAAATAAACATTGTGGAAAAAAAATTCTTTTTCGAATTCATGAAAACACAAAAGAAAATTGGAGGACAGAATAAACTTAAAAAGTTGTATAATGATAGAAAATTAATGGATGAATTGTTGAAAAAATTATAGATTTGTATTTAAAATGAAAAAATATGCACATTGCGATTGCGGGAAATATAGGTGTAGGTAAAACTACCTTGTGTAAGATGTTATCAAAACATTATAAATGGAATCCATTATATGAAGCGGTAGATCATAATCCGTACCTAGATGATTTTTACAATGATATGCAAAGATGGTCATTTAATCTTCAAGTTTTTTTTCTTAACAGTAGATTTAGACAAGTTCAAGATATTTTAAAATCTAAAAAAACAATCATTCAGGATAGAACAATTTATGAAGATGCGTATATTTTTGCTCCCAATTTACAATCTATGGGTCTAATGACACAAAGAGATTATGAAAATTACTTAGAATTATTCAAATTAATGGAATCTTTTGTGTCTCCTCCAGATTTACTAATATATTTAAGGTCGGATGTACCTTCAATAGTTAATAAAATTCAAAATAGAGGCAGAAATTATGAAGAAGGTATTCGAATTGACTATCTCAAAAGATTAAATGAAAGGTACGAAGCTTTTTTTGAAAGCTACAATCATAATAATTTAGTAATTCAAGCCAATGAGATAGATTTTCAAAAAAATAAAGAAGATTTTGGTTTAATAATAGAAAAAATTGACTCGAATTTAAGCGGTCTTTTTTAACCAATACTATATATATAAAACACTTTTAACTTTATTAACAATTATTTCTTTATTTGGTAAAAATTCTTCAACTAAAACAGATGAATAGGCCATTGGAGTATCTGCTGAACAAATTCTACATATTGGTGCATCCAGGTAGTCAAATGCATTTTTTTGTATCATATAACTTATCTCTGACGAAATTGAGCCTAACGGCCAACTCTCTTCGACAACTACTAAACGATTGGTTTTCTTTACAGAGTCAATTATTGATTCATAATCAATAGGTCTTAGAGTTCTTAAATCAATAATTTCAGCTGAAATATTTTCTGATTTTAAGTCTTGAGCAGCCTCATTAATTACTTTCATCATTTTTCCATAAGAAACAATTGTTACATCACTACCTTCTTTAGTAATTTTTGCTTTACCAATAGGTATAAGATACTCTTCCTGAGGCACATGATCTTTGTCACCATACATCTGTTCAGATTCCATAAAAATTACAGGGTTATCGTCTCTTATTGCTGATTTAAGTAAACCTTTTGCATCATAAGGGTTTGAAGGCACTACTACCTTTAAACCAGGGCAATTTGCGTACCAACTATCAAAAGACTGTGAATGAGTGGCTCCTAATTGGCCAGCAGATCCAGTTGGCCCTCGAAAAACAATAGGAATATTAAATTGTCCACCAGACATTTGTAACATCTTGGCAGCATTATTTATGATTTGGTCAATAGCAACTAATGAAAAATTAAATGTCATAAATTCTATAATAGGCCTTAAACCATGCATAGCAGCACCAACTCCTATTCCTGAAAATCCACCCTCTGAAATTGGTGTGTCAATAATTCTTTTAGGACCAAACTCATCTAACAAACCTTTTGATGCTTTATATGCACCATTATATTCTGCTACTTCCTCACCCATTAAAAAAATAGATGAATCAAGTCTCATTTCTTCACTCATTGCTTCGGCAATAGATTCTCTAAACTGAATTTCTCTCATTAACTTAATTAATATATGTTAATCAAAATTATTTTTTTTCATTGAAAGAAGAAAATAATAGACCAAAATTGTTGATAATAATTATTTCTTTTTAACTAAATTAGATAAAAATTAAAAAATCAAAAAATACTATGAATATTTTAGTATGTATTAGCAGTGTTCCAGACACAACATCCAAAATTAATTTGATAAATGATAATAAAGAATTTGATAGAAATGGTATCACTTTTATAATCAATCCTTACGATGAATTTTGTTTAACTAAAGCAATTTTTATTAAAGAATCAACGAATGCCAAAGTAACAGTAGTTAATGTAGGTGGTAGTAATAACGATGCCATTTTACGAAAAGCATTAGCAATTGGAGCTGACAATGCTGTTAGAATTAACAAAGAAGCACTAAATGGAAATCTAGTAGCTTCATGTATTGCTAATTATTGTCAGGAGGAAAACTTTGACTTAATTTTTTGCGGAAGAGAATCAATAGATTTTAATGGTGGAAAAGTACCAGGCTTTTTAGCACAAAAACTAAACATTCCTTTTGTAAATTCCTGTGTTGGAATGGATATTCATGACAATACAATTGAAGTAAAAGAGGAAGTTGATAATGGGCAAATTATTAGCAAAGTAAAATATCCAGCCGTTATTGCAGGTCAAAAGGGTCTTGTAGAAGAAAAAGATTTAAAAATTCCCTCAATGCGTGGAATAATGACTGCACGAACAAAGCCCTTAGAAGTAATTGAATCATCTGTAGAATGTAACAATAATATCAAAGTTATAAATTACGAAAAACCAAGTGAAAGAACTGAGTGTAAAATAGTAGATAGTGAAAAAGTTAATGATCTTGTTGAATTGTTAAGTACTGAAGCAAAAGTAATATAATTAAAAATAAAATTAAATGTCAATAATTACAATCACTGAAAACTGGGAGGGCAAATTCAAAAAAACATCGTTCGAATCATTGTCATATGGTCGTCATATTGCAAACCAAATGAACAGTAAATTAATTGCTATTACAATTGGAGGAAATAATCTTGAATCCTTAATTCAATATGGAGCTGATAAGATAATTAATATAACCAACTTTAATTTTGAAAACAACAACAATACTGATATAGCAAAAGTTTTTTCAAAAATAATTGAGGAAGAAAATGGCTCCACAATAATTATTTCAAATACAAATATTGGTAAAAAAATTTCACCATTAATTGCTCAAAATATTAATGCAGGATTAATTACCAATGCTGTTGCATATCCTGAAAAAAATAATCTTCTTAAAGTTAAATGTAAAGCATTTTCAAGTAAATCATTTGTTGTTTATGAATCAGACTATAACAAAAATATTATTTCAATAATCCCTAATTCAATTGGAGAAATAAATCAAATTACAGGAAAAGGAGAAATTCTTAATCAAGAATCTGAAATTAAATCAAATCAAGATTATCAAATTTTGAAAAGAAGTAAACAAAATGATAAAATTTCACTTTCTGATGCCAATATTGTTGTGTCAGCTGGAAGAGGATTAAAGGGCCCTGAAAATTGGCCAATGATAGAAGAATTAGCCGAATTATTAGGAGCTGCTACTGCATGCTCAAAACCGGTCTCAGATATGGGTTGGAGACCTCATTCTGAACATGTCGGTCAAACAGGAATTGCTGTTAATCCAGATTTATATATTGCCATAGGGATATCAGGAGCGATTCAACATTTAGCTGGAGTGAATGCTTCCAAAAATATTGTAGTAATTAATACTGATGCTGAGGCACCTTTCTTTAAAGCTGCAAATTATGGAATTATTGGAGATGCTTTCACAGTCATTCCAAAACTAATAGAGGCAATCAAACAACACAAAAATTAAAATATGAATCTGATTAAATTGAATATAATTGGATTATCATATAGTCAATTTAAATCAGGAGCATATGCTTTGTTTTTAGAAGAAAACAATGGTTTAAGAAAATTATCAATTGTGATTGGTGCATGTGAAGCTCAAGCTATTGCGATTGGTTTAGATAAGAATATTGTTTCTCCTAGACCCTTAACTCATGATTTATTTTTATCAATTAGTAAAAAAACTGATTTAATTTTAGAAAAAATAATAATTCATAAATTAGATAAAGGCATTTTTTTTTCTTCTTTATCATTTTATAATCATAAAACTAAAAATAATTTTAGTATTGATGCCCGAACATCAGATGCAATCGCGATAGCGATTAGGTTTAATGCTCCAATATATACATATAAATCTATTCTAGATGCAGCAAACAACTTAATAGATTCTGACAAGAATACCGATGAAAGCGATGGAGATGATTTAAAGAAAAAAAATATAAAAGAAATAAAACCAACAAAAAAGAAGCTGCAAGAAATATTGAATCATGCAATTCACAAAGAAGACTATGAACTAGCTGCTAAAATAAGAGATCAAATAAAAAAATTATATGACTAATATAGAAACAATCATTAGAGGCTTAATTGGAATTTTATCTTTAATAGCAATTTGCTACTTATTTTCGTCTGATAGAAAAAAAATTAATTGGAGTATAGTTATTAAAGGCCTAATTATCCAAATAATATTTGCGATTTGCATTTTAAAAGTATCTTTTATAGAGAAAGTCTTTCAAAGTATTAGTAATATTTTTTTAGCTATTCTTGATTTTACAAAAGATGGATCTATTTTTCTTTTCGGAGAAACACTAGTTAATAACACATCATTTGGAGCAATTTTTGCCTTTCAAATATTACCAACAATTGTATTTTTTTCGGCTTTAACTAGCTCATTATTTTATTTAGGAGTGCTTCAAAAAATTGTTTACTTCTTTGCAATTATTATGAAAAAAGCTATGTCTCTCTCTGGTGCAGAAAGCTTAGCTGCATCTGGAAATATATTTTTAGGTCAAACTGAAGCTCCACTTTTAATCAAGCCTTATATAGTTAATATGACAAGGTCTGAGCTATTGTGTTTAATGGGAGGGGGAATGGCAACAATTGCAGGTGGAGTATTTATTGCTTTTACTGCTATGTTAGGGGAAAGCTTTGCTTCTCATTTATTAGCAGCATCAGTGATGTCAGCACCAGCAGCAATTGTAGCATGTAAAATTTTAATTCCTGAAGACTCTAAAGTTAATGAAGAAATGAAAATGTCAAATCAAAATATGGGCTCTAATATTTTTGATTCAATTACATTAGGGACAATTCAAGGAGTAAAATTAGCAGTTAATGTTGGAGCAATGTTATTAGTATTTGTAGCATTCATCTCTCTATTTAATGAAATTCTTTATATCATTGGAGAGTATAGCGGAACAAATAATTTTATAGAAAAAAATAGTGAAATATATACATACTTGTCATTAGAAATGATCTTTGGCTATTTGTTCTCTCCAATTGCCTGGTTAATAGGAATTCCATTTGAAGATATTTTACTTGCAGGCCAACTTTTAGGAGAAAAAACTGTGGCAAACGAATTTATTGCATATGAATCATTAGGTCAAATGATTCAAAGTCAATCTATTTCTCAAAAAACAACAATTATGGCTACATATTTTTTATGTGGATTTGCAAATTTTTTATCAATAGGTATCCAAATTGGCGGAATTGGATCACTAGCTCCAAGTAGGAGGTCAGAATTGTCAAAACTAGGAATTAAAGCGTTAATTGCAGGTACAATAGCCTCATTGTTAACTGCAGTAATTGTAGGAATATTATTATGAAACAATACTTAAAACTTTTAGATGATGTTCTAAATAATGGAACAAAAAAAACTGATAGAACTGGTACAGGAACAATTAGTATCTTTGGACATCAAAGTAAATATGATTTAGAAAAGTCCTTTCCGCTAGTCACTACTAAAAAAATTCACTTAAAATCTGTAATATATGAATTACTATGGTTTTTAAAAGGTAGCACAAATATCAAATACTTAACTGATAACAATGTGAAAATTTGGAATGAATGGGCAGACGAAAAAGGCGAATTAGGTCCAGTTTATGGGCATCAATGGAGATCATGGACAAAAAGTAATGGGGAGAAAATTGACCAAATCAAAAATTTAATTCATGATATAAAAAATAATCCTGATTCTCGAAGACTTATTGTAAGTGCATGGAATGTAGGAGACATTCCAGAAATGGCTCTGCCGCCATGTCACTCATTATTTCAATTTTATATTAATAATAACAAATTATCATGTCAACTATATCAAAGAAGTGCTGATGTCTTCCTAGGTGTTCCATTCAATATAGCTTCTTACGCACTTCTCACAATGATGATTGCGCAAGTTTGTAATTTAAAACCTGGACAATTTATACATACATTAGGGGATGCTCATTTATATCTTAATCATTTAGATCAAGCACGATTACAATTATCTAGGTCACCTAAACCATGTCCATCAATTAAAATCAAAAAAAGAAATAGTATTTTTGAATTTGAATATGAAGATTTTGAGTTAATTGATTATGACCCACATCCTCATATTAAAGCACCAATAGCAATCTAAATAGTGAAAATTAAATTAATTGTAGCAGCCTCAGAAAATAATGTCATCGGAATTAAAAATGATTTACCCTGGCATTTACCAGATGACATGAAATTCTTCAAAAGAAAAACCCAGGATAGCACTGTGATTATGGGTAAGAATAATTATTTATCTATTCCGCATAAATATAGACCATTAAAAAATAGAACTAATATTATATTAACAAAAGATGGAAGCTTTAAGGCCAAGGGATGCCTAGTTACACAAAGTGTAGAACAAGCTATAGAGATAGCTTATAATATAAATAGGAATAACATATTTATTATTGGTGGTGGAATGGTATATAAATATGCTATCGAAAATGACTTAGTAGACATAATATTTTTAACTAGAATTCATACACATATAGAAGGCGATACTTTTTTCCCTATTATCGATATGAAAAAATGGAAAAAAACAAAAGAATTATACCATCCAAAAGATGCAAATCACCAATTTGATTTCACATTTATAAAACTTGAAAAGATAGTAAATTAAATAACTCTTTTGATGTTACTTAATCTCATTTCATCTAATTTATTCTTGGCATATTTTATGTCAATTTTTAATTGTTGATTGATTGCTGTTTCATTAGGCATACTATATGATGCATCTAGGAACAATCTCTCACAAATAGATCTTAAACCACGTGCACCAAGTTTAAGATCATATGCGTAATCTACAATTAAGTCATATACCTTTGGGTGTATGATCAACTTAATTTGATCCATAGCAAATAGTTTTTCATATTGCTTAATTATAGAATTTTTAGGTTGAATAAGTATTTTTAATAGTATTTCCTTATCTAAGGAATCTAGATAAGTTAAAACAGGTAACCTACCAATTAATTCCGGAATTAAACCATATTTTCTGAGGTCTGACTGTAAAACATATTTTAAAAAGTTAGATCTTTTTTCGACCCTTTTATCCCTGTTGTAACCCAAAGAAATTGTTCTTAACCTGTCCTTAATAATATTATCAATTCCCGCAAAAGCACCACCGCAAATAAATAAAATATTTTTAGTATTTAGCTGTATAAATTTTTGATCGGGGTGTTTTCTGCCACCTTGTGGGGGCACATTAACTAAAGCGCCCTCCATCAGCTTTAACAGGGCTTGTTGAACACCTTCGCCAGAAACATCTCTTGTCAATGATGGATTATCGCCTTTTCTTGATATTTTATCTATTTCATCAATAAATACAATTCCTTTTTCTGCAAGTTTAATATCATAATTTGCAACTTGTAGAAGTCTAGTTAATAAGGATTCCACATCTTCACCTACATACCCAGCTTCGGTCATTGAGGTCGCGTCTACTATACAAAAAGGAACATTTAACATTTTGGCAATTATTCTTGCAAATAATGTTTTTCCAGTTCCAGTATCTCCTAAAATTAAAATATTTGATTTATCTAATTCTATAGAATCTTTATCGTTTTGACTATGCAATACTTTTTTGTAATGATTATAAACTGCAACAGAAAGAACTTTTTTAGCATAATCTTGACCTATTATGTATTGATCTAAGAATTCCTTGATTTTAGAAGGTTTAAATAATTTAATGTCATTCTTTAAATTAATGGATTCTTTTAATTTAATTTCTTCTTCTATAATTTTATTTGCTTGAGACACACATAAATCGCAAATATTTCCTGTATTTCCAGTTATTAAAACATTAACATCTGTTTTTTGCTTATTACAAAAAGCACAAATCTCAACTTTATTCTTATTCATTAATTGGATTATTTTTTTGAATCTGGCAATAATATTTCATCAATCATGCCATAATCAAGAGCCTCTTTTGATGTCATCCAAAAATCTCTATCACCATCTTTGGCTACTTCCTTATAGCTCTTATTGGAATGATTAGCTATAATGTCATATAATTCTTTTTTTAACTTTTCAATTTCACGTGCTGCAATTTGTATATCAGAAGCCTGACCTTGAGTCCCGCCCAGTGGTTGATGTATCATTACTCTTGAGTGCTTAAGAGAAGATCTTTTACCTTTTTCACCAGCACACAATAACACTGCTCCCATTGATGCAGCCATACCAGTACAAATTGTTGAAACACTTGAGGATATAAATTGCATTGTATCATATATACCAAGGCCTGCATAAACTTGACCGCCAGGAGTGTTTAAATAGATTTCAATAGATTGTTTAGGTCCTGTGGATTCTAAAAAAAGTAATTGAGCTTGTATAATATTTGCAACAGTATCATTGATGGGTACGCCTAAAAAAATAATTCGATCTTGCATAAGCCTTGAAAAGACATCCATAGTTACCTGTCTTCTGTTTTCTGTAATCTCTTCTGTAATAGTGGGATTAATATAATTTCCATAAGCAGAAGAATAACTATTAAGTGTCATACTACTTATTCCAATATGTTTAGTAGCAAATTTTTTAAATTCATTTGAAGAGTCCATGCAATTATTTTTGATTATTAGCTAATTTAATAAATTCATTCAAAGTTGTTTCCTTTTTATTTATTTTCATTTTGTCTTTGAAATACTTAACCAGCTCAATTACAACTAAATCATTCATCATTTGTTCTGCTTCTTTTTTATTTTTTAAAACATTTTGCACTATTCCATCTATTTCCTTATTCCCTAAGTTCATCCCACCATAACTCTTCATTTGTGCAATAATACGACTCTTCGTGTAAGATTCTAATTGATCATTTGTGACCTTGATGTTATTTTCCGTACATATAGTATTTTCAATCAACTGCCAAGATAAATACTTTAGGTAATTAATGTATTCTTTATCAAATTCAGATTTAGAAAATTCTTTTTTAATATTTGATTTTAACCATTTTTTTAAAAATTCTTCTGGGAATTGAATTTTTACTTTATTGATAAAAAGAGCATGAGCATCATTAAATAGTTTTTTGTCAGATTCTTTTGAATACGTTTCAATTAAATCTGATTCAACTTTTTTCCTTAAATCTTTTTCAGATTCAATTTTTGCTTCAGGATAAGATTTTTTAAAAAAGTCTGTATTTAATTCAGCTGGCATGAGTCTACTTATATCAATAATTTTACAATCAAAATTTGAATTGATTTTTTCAGCATCTTCCTTTGAAATCTTTAACATTGAAGCTAA
>CEUK01028721.1_pt1 | contig 14933 bp, 16 predicted proteins | sample 356451 | NCBI WGS metagenome assembly CEUK01 (sample SAMEA2622843, study PRJEB7988) | marine metagenome | isolation source: saline water (ENVO:00002010), including
AATACACACACCATCAATATCTTGAATTATAAGAATGTTCTTACAAGATAATATCTGATTCTCAGTTTCAAGCGTGCTTGTATTTATTTGCATTAATTTCTACATTAATAAATTTGCTATTGTTAATTTTACTTAAAAAATAGCTTTTAAATAAATATTTGGAATTTTTCATTTCTATTGAATTTCCTTTTGTGATAATTTGAACTAATATGTATAAAAGATTTAATAGCAGATATCTCAATACTTGATTAATAATGGATAATAAATTTTTTAAAAATATAAATGATGATCTATCTTTTAAATTATTTTTAAAGAATATTTATGATTGTAAGGTTGGCTTCTACAGCGTTGGTTTATATCCTGCATCTTTAGCCTATAACTGCGCGATGCATTCCAAAAATAAAAATATACTTTTAGCTCCTCGCCCAGGCAGAAATTTATTAGGGGCTTTTTCAGAAGAAATATTAGTAGAAATGGATAAAGAAATTATTGATAGAATAATAAAAATGAGTTTTGAAAGTAACAGTAATAAAAAAAAGACTTATAATTTGGCGGACCTAATTCTCAAATGTGATATTGTTTTTCTTGCCTCAAATAGTAATCATATTCAGGATGATATTTATGAAGCAATTCAGCTAAGAAGAAAGTTAAAAAAAGAAAACGTTCTGTTTGCTTGCTTAGTAGGATCATTCTGTACAAATAATAATGATCCTTTTATTCTTTGTGATAAGTATCCTGATTTAGCTTTCTTTACAGGTTTTCATCGCCATGGTGCTTTAAGAAATAGGAAAGATAGTTTTACTGCAAATTTTTGTCATCCAGATTCTTTAACTGCCCTACTTGGAGCAAAAATATTAAATCAGTTATCTCCTAATATTCAGGTAACACCAGGAGTGCACAATATAGAATGCCAATATATCAAAGCTATTAAGAATGTTTCCTCTATTTTTGCTGGTTTTGTAAATCATTATCATGAGGATAAGCCTGGCATGCTTCCCACTATTAATACAATTCTTTTGAGTCAATGTTTTGATCAGGCTGCTTGTGTTTCATCAGTTGTTAGAAAAAAAAGAAGTATTGATTCTCAACTTATATCTCTTGAAGAATTGGGATATGGAGTTGAAATAATAAAAGGCCAAAAACAAAGAAATAAAAAGATATACGAAAATATGGATTATACTTTTTCGCAATTAAATGCTGTAACAGCAGATGTATTAGGAAGTATGTCATTACCTACAATTGGAAAGCCCACTCGAAATTTTCAAGCTGGACAAGTTTTGGCAGATATGCTAAATAAGCTTGAAAGATGTCCAAAAGATATTGAAGAATTTGTAGAGTGGTGCAATAAATTTTCTTTAAGTCAAGGAGGTCTTGAAGGCTTAAAATCACTTAGATTTTGGCCAAATATTTATAAGCAATATGGCATATCTAATAATATTTGTTCAATGATAAATTTACTTTATTTAAGTTTTTATGGAAATAATTCTGAAAAAAAAGATATTTATAATGTTTTGATTGATTCTCAAGAAATCACAAATTATTGTAGAGAATCAGTAATGCCAAAAGTTAGTATTGAGATGAGGTATAAATTATTAGGAACAGATATTTTTAAAGATTATGATTTGTTTTATGATTGTATTTTTTCCAAAAAAACAGATATTGAACAAATTAAAATAAACCGTTCTAAATTAGAAATTGAAAAAGATTCACGATATATAAAAGTCCTAAGAATAGTTAATAAATATTTTAAAAACTAATTGTTACTACTTTTAAGAATTGCAGTAAAGATTACTTTTTTAGTGAGATATTTACGAATAACCTTCAAAAGGTTAAAATTCTAAGGAATTAAGAAATTTTTTGAATAAAGAATTATCACATCGATCTGACGAACTTAAAAAGCTTGGTTGGAATCAAGAAGATATTACTAGATATGAGGAGCTCTGGGAATATACTCAAAGATGGGGATTAATTAATTTAGAAAGAGAAGATAGGCAATTCTTAAAAAAAGCTCAAAAATTGATACCTAAACTTCAGCCTAAGAAAATATCAACAAAAAAATCTATAGAAGAAAAAACTTATTATTTATGGTTAGATTTTTATTTAGCACAAATGATTAACTTTAATAAAAAATACTTATCTAAGGGAGAAGAAAGTGTTTGGAAAATAATGTTAGAAGAGGAACTTGATTTATTAAGAAGATATAAACCCGTAATGGGACTTCCTGATACTATTAAAGCGAAACAGCTTTGCAATGTTAGAAATGAAATTTTGAGGGAGTCAATAGATCAGTTAAATTGTAAGAATTCTAAAAATTTATTTGACTTTGAATCAACTTTAAATTTTGCTCATGAAAATAAGAGCAGGAGTTGGAAATCAATAATTGAAAATAGTCCAGATGATAAAAATTTTTATCCAGTTTTTGAGGGAAAAGATAATTTAAAAATTAAAAAATTTATAAAAGATAAAATTGAAGCATTTATGGTTTGTAACTATCCATCTTTAAAAGAAAATTTATAAGGATTTTGTAATTTAAATTTTCATTTCTATATTATTTAGCTAAATATATATTAGATGACCTTTAAATATTTTGAGCACTCCAAAGTTTGAAACCCTCCAGCTTCATGCTGGTCAGGAACCTGACCCTACTACTAATTCAAGAGCTGTTCCTATTTATCAGACAAGCTCTTATGTTTTTGATAATGCTGAACATGGAGCTAATCTTTTCGGATTAAAAGAATTTGGAAATATTTATACCAGATTAATGAATCCTACAACAGATGTCTTTGAAAAAAGGATGGCTGCTTTAGAAGGTGGTACTGCTGCACTAGCCACATCTTCTGGACAAGCAGCACAATTTGTTGCAGTTGCTAATTGTATGACTGCTGGAGACAATTTTATCTCAACTTCTTTTCTGTATGGTGGAACTTATAATCAATTTAAAGTACAGTTTCCCCGCTTAGGCATAAATGTTCAGTTTGCTGAGGGTGATGATGTTGATAGTTTCAAGAAAAAAATTAATGAACAAACTAAAGCCATTTATATTGAATCAATGGGTAACCCAAGATTCAACATCCCTGATTTTAAAGGACTTTCTCAATTGGCGAAGGAAAATAATATCCCTTTAATTGTCGATAATACTCTTGGCGCAGGAGGTTCTTTAATAAAACCAATTGATCATGGAGCAGATATCGTTGTAGAAAGTGCCACAAAGTGGATAGGTGGTCATGGAACTAGCATAGGTGGAGTTATTGTTGATGCCGGAACATTTAATTGGGGTAATGGGAAATTCCCTCTAATGAGCGAACCCAGTGCAGCCTATCATGGATTAGTTCACTGGGATGCTTTCGGTTTTGGAAGTGATATTTGTAAATCTCTAGGCGTTCCAGATAATAGAAATGTAGCATTTGCATTAAGGGCAAGACTTGAATGTCTAAGGGATTGGGGACCAGCTCAAAGTCCTTTTAACTCATTTTTGCTCTTGCAGGGTTTGGAAACATTAAGTCTTCGGATTGAACGACAAGCTGCAAACGCGATGGAACTAGCAAAATGGTTGGATTCTCATAGTATGGTCTCTAATGTGAATTATCCTGGGCTTGAGAATGATCCCTATTTTGAAAGGGCTAAGAAATATACTACTGGAAGAGGTATGGGTTGTATGCTTATGTTTTCATTAAATGGTGGATATGAAGATGCTGTAAAGTTTATTGATTCCTTAAAATTAGCAAGCCATCTTGCAAATGTTGGGGATTCAAAGACGTTGGTAATTCATCCTGCCTCTACAACTCATCAACAATTATCAGAAGAAGAACAAATTTCTGCAGGAGTTACTCCCACCATGGTTCGAGTCTCTGTGGGGATTGAGCATATTGATGATATAAAGTCGGACTTTGATCAGGCTATGAAAAATATTGGTTAAAAATTTAAAATAAGTGGCTTTAATAATTCCAAGAAATTATCATAAGATTCGAGACGTTGAAAAAAATCATATTTCATGGATAGAGCCTGAATTAGCAAAGAGACAAGATATTCGACCTCTTAGAATAGGCATATTAAATATTATGCCTTTAGGAAAACAGTATGAATTTAACTTATTGCATCCTCTAGGGCTTTCTCCATTGCAGATTGAACCTATCTGGATAAAATTGAAGACTCATTCTTATAAGACTTGGGATATTAATCACTTAAATAATCTCTATATGACTTGGGAAGAAGCCAATTATTCTCAGTCTCTTGACGGAATCATTATTACTGGAGCACCTGTTGAGCATTTGGATTTTGAGGAAGTTAATTATTGGGACGAATTTGTCCAGATAACGACAGAGGCACGATATCAATGTGCAAGTACACTAGGTTTATGTTGGGCAGGATTTGCACTGGCATACTTAGCAGGTGTTAATAAGAAAGTTTTTGATAAAAAAATTTTTGGAGTTTACCCTTTAAAAAGTCTTGTCCCTGGACACCCACTTATGGGGACTCAGGATGATGAATTTATATGCCCCCAAAGTAGATTTGCAGGGTTACCTGATTCTGAGATGGAACGAGCGCAACTAGAGGGGAAACTAAATTTGCTTGCCTATGGAGAAAAGGTTGGTTATACAATTTTTGAGACCTCAGATCAAACTCAAATTATGCATCTAGGCCATCCAGAATATACTGTTCATCGAATAATTAGTGAAATAAATCGGGATAAGAAGAAAGGAGATGTCCCTCCTCCAGAAAACTTTGATAAAACATGTTCTAAGACATCCTGGAGATCTCATAGAAATCTTCTATTTCAGCAATGGCTATGGTACTGTTATCAAAAAGTAAGTTTAAAAAATAATTAATTTCAATGCGAGGATTCTATTCCTGCTAGCGTTTCAAATAAATTTAAACTTTCTTCATTTAGACCAATTATTTCAACTTTTGATCCTCCATTTTTATATTTTCGTATTATCTGATCCAATGCAGCTACACCACTTTGATCCCAGATGTGAGCCGATGTCATATCAATAGTGATTATTTCAGGATGTTCGTATATATCAAAGCCCTGTAGAAAATACATTCGACTTACAAAAAACAGTTGGCCTTCAACTTTATAAACTATTTTGCTTTTTGAATTAACTGATTTTTTAACAGTAATAACTTTAGCAACTTTTCGGCTAAAAAGTATTGCTGCTAATGCAACACCTGCAATAACTCCTAAAGCTAAATTATGCGGTTTGGTAAGCATCGTTACTGCAAAAGTAGTTATCATTACAGCAGTATCACTTTTTGGAATCCTTTTAATATTTTTTAATCCATTTATATCAGCAGTACTTATTGAAATTGTTATCATTACAGCCACCAAGGCAGCCATAGGGATAGCTCCAATCCAATTCCTAAATATAATAATCATTAACAATAATGATATTCCTGACGAAAGCGTTGATAACCTAGATTTACCTCCATTATCTGTATTCATAACCGATTGTCCTACTAGTGCGCAACCTGCCATTCCCCCAAAAAGAGAAGCAACAATATTCGCAATACCTTGTCCTCTTGCTTCCTTATTTTTATTTGAATTTGTATCAGTTGCATCATCTAATATATCTTGTGTTAGAAAGGTTTCCATTAAACCAACAAGAGAAATTGCTAATGAAGTAGGTAAAATTATCCCTAATGTAGATAAATCGAAAGGGATCTTCCCATTTCCAAATTCTCCAAAAGGGAGAGCAAGACTTGGTAAACCACCTGGTAAGTTACCTAGATCACTGACAGTTGGAATATCTAAATTAAGAAATTGACTAAAAAGAGTAATTGCAACAATCGCAATTAATTGAGATGGAATGACTTTTGTAAACTTTGGGACTATATATATTATTAATAATCCTATAGTTACTAGGATCCAAACCACTGATATTTGTCCATTTACTGGATATTGAGAAAAATTTTTCTCACTAATTTCTCCTAATCCAATTCCTAATTGTGGAAGCTGTGCCTGAAATATCAATAGTGCAAGCGCATTTACAAATCCACTAAGTACCCCTGAGGGTACGAAACGCATTTGATAAGCTAATCTTAAATAACCCCAAATAATCTGAAAAATACCTGTTAATAATCCTGCAGCTATTAAATAAGATAACCCTAGTCCAGGCGATTTAGACTCACCATAGGAAACTAATCCTGTCATTAAAAGAGCCGTTGACCCTGTTGCCGAAGTTATCATTCCTCTTCTTCCACCAACAAATGCAATTGTTATGGATAAGCAGAAAGCTCCATATAATCCAACTTTGGGATCAACACCAGCTATCCCAGAGAAAGCTATAGCTTCAGGAATCATTGCAAAAGCTACAACAATTCCAGAAAGAATGTTTGCTCTAGGATCCTCAAACCAATTTGTTGTTAATACTTTTTTAAAATTTGACATATTATATTGTGATATTAAATAAAGTTACCTCATAGAGGAGGCAAATTCCCTGAAGGATCACAAAAGTTCTTTAATAATCTCATCTTATTTAACTTTGGACCAAAAGCAAGATGGACTTCCTCATTGTGAGTCTCTAAATGATTATGTAATTGAGCAAGATGTATTTTTGGATAAAACTTTTTTAACTTCTCCCACGAAGTATTCATCCATTCAATGGCAATTTCTTTTTCTTTTTTGTTATTTTTTTCCCATGAAGTATATATCCATGGTTTCCAAGTACATTCTCTGTTAATAAAGGAACTCTCCTCATATCTAGATGAATATGATGCTCCTCCTAATTGTTGAGATGCAACATAACAAGATTTGTTAGGTTTTTGATGATTGATTTCTATTATTTCGCTAATAAATTCTTCAACATTATTATTTAGATCTTCACCTAATAAACTTATTACTTCGGAATGATGAGTTTTTCTCAATTCAAATAATTTTAATTCTTTTGGAAAAAAATTAATTTTATTTATACTTTTGAATTGGTTTATCTTCAATGAAGTATATTTTTTGAATTTTTGAAAATACTTTTCAGCAATATTTTTATCTTGTAAAGTTTTTACTTCTATTACTATATAAATATATATAGTATCTGAGAAAAGATATTGAAGGCTTATATTATTAGGGAATGTTTCAGCCTCATAAATTAATTCTGTTAACTCTTTTGAATTGATGAAACCCTCATAGATTATTATCGGATGAGCTACGAATGTCTTAAGTCCTATCGAAGTAATTATTCCAAAAAATTGAGCAGCCCCTTTTATGCCCTCCCAAATATCCATATCTTTTTTAGTAAGTTTATTTTTGTTTATTTCAAAGTAATCTCCATTTCCTAGAAATCCTTTGGCAAATATTAAATTATCTATAGCTAATCCATAGCGTCTACTTAGTGGACTTATACCTCCCGTTAATATGTATCCAACCCCCGGAAGTCTAGATAATCCTATTGGAAATGTTCGATCAAAATTTTCAAGGTAATTTAATAAATCCCCCATTTTTGTTCCGCCACCAATTTCTACAATCTCTGTTCGTTTATTAAATTTAATATGATTAAATTTCTTTCTTAAATCGATAGTTATTAAATTGTTTTTTGCACAGCTTGAGGTAGTTCCTCCACTGCAAATACAAATGTATTCTTTACTTTTTAAGTTTTTAAAGTATCTAGACAAATCTTTACTACTAACATTATAAAAAACATCCTTAATTGCAGCCTCCTTGGAATTTGCATTAGGTACTTGAAGAAATTTTGTATTCTCTATCACTATTTATAATGTTTATTTACTAATATAATATTAGTAAAAATAATATTTTGGATATAAACATTTCTACTAAAAATAACCACCTAGGGATATTAATCTGTGGACATGGAAGTAGGAATAGAATTGCTATTGATGAATTTAAGGAGCTAGCTAAATGTATACAAAAAAGATTTTCTAACATAACTGTTGAGTACGGTTTCTTAGAGTTTGCCAAACCCTCATTAGTCGATGGCCTTCAAAAACTAAAACTTATGTCTATAAAAAAAGTTATTGCGATACCCGCAATGCTTTTTGCGGCGGGACATGTGAAGAATGATATACCTTCTGTTCTTATGACCTTTGCTGAAAATAATGATATGGAAATAGTTTATGGGAGAGAACTCGGAATTAACAATTTGATGATCAGTGCTGCTTGTGAAAGAGTGAAGGAAGTCTTTAGAAATAATACTAATTTAGTCCCTTCAGATTCAGTTCTAGTTGTGGCAGGCAGGGGCTCCTCAGATCCAGATGCAAATTCAAATGTAGCTAAAATTACAAGAATGATTGTTGAGGGCTTAGGTTTAGGATGGGGCGAGACGGTCTTTTCTGGAGTAACTTTCCCGTTAGTTGAGCCTGGATTAAACCATATAGTAAAGCTTGGATATAAAAATATTATTGTTTTTCCTTATTTTCTTTTTACAGGTGTTCTTGTGAGCAGAATTAGGAGACAAAAAGATATTGTTGCTGCAAATCATCCTCTTGTTTCATTCTTTGACGCAAAATACCTTTCATCTCATCCTAGAGTTGTGGATACTTTTGTTGAAAGGATTGAGGAGGCATTTAATAATGAAAATAAAAATAACTCTATGAATTGTTCATTATGTAAATATAGATCAAATTTGTATGGCTTCGAAAAAGATGTTGGTTTAATTCAAGAAAGCCATCATAACCATGTTGAAGGAATAGGATTAAGTTGTGAATTATGTGAAGCTGAGTGTAGTGGTGCTTGCGAGGAGGAAATTTTATCATCAAGTGTAGATAAGGTTCACTTATCAAAATCAATGCATATACATCATTCTGATATAGTTGCGCCTCATCAGCATAACCATGAAATATATCCAAATTCCCAACACCCGCTAGGTCCCTTAACTCTACAAACTACTAAGAAAATTAAATCTTAAGAAAATAGGTTGAAATTAACTGAATCACATGTCTCTTTCTTGAATGAGTCTAACTAGACTTGCTATTCATTAGTATTCCTTATGATTAAATACTTATTGTGAATTGATGGTTTTTTCCACAGATAATTTATTTTTTTCCACGTCCATTTCCACAATGATGTAGTAATCTATTGAATTTTATGATTTAATTTCAGTTCCTGATTTATCTTGACAAATTAAAAAAAAATTATCTAAAAAATCAAATAATTCAAAAATGATAGATAGCTCTAGTTATTTCTTGAGTCTCATTTGATATTAGATAATTCTTTGCTTTTGACAGATTAAAAAAAATAGATAATTATGTTTTTGTTGAATAAATTTTAAATTATGGAATTTAGTGTAAATGAGCAAAATCATTTAAATAATTTATCGAAGTCTAGAACTAATGCAATATCTCTCGAAACAGAACTATCAGAAAGCCTCTACACTAATATGAAGGATTTTGTACTTAAAAATCCTAGGTGGGACCAGTATCAACTTATTAATTCAGCGATAGCAACTTTTTTAGTACAAAACGGATGTGGTGATAATGCTGTTACAGAAATATACTTAAACCAGCTTTTTAATACTTAAACAAACTCTTCTAGATATAGCCATCATAGTTAAAGTAGGACTTTGCCAAGAGGATGTTGGCCAGCATGCTCCATCCAGTACAAAAACATTTTTACATCTCCACAATCTATTCCAAGAATCTGTGACGCTGTCTTCCTCATTAGATCCCATTTGAGCCCCGCCAACTTCGTGAATATAATATCCTGGTGGAGGTGTATTTTTTGACAATGCTATCGATTTATCATCTAAGATTTTTGTAAAAGGGAAATTGATAATATTACTAATGCTTTTAATTTCACCACCTGATGCTGTAATTGCTTTTTTCATTGTTTTTTTCATATGTTCAATCATATCTAACTCATTATTACTCCATTCAAAATCTATATAAGGTATTGGGATTTCCCACCTATCAAGTTGAGATGAAAGTTCTACTTTATTAGAAAATCTGGGTAATACTTCTCCATGAGATATCAGAAATCCAATCGACTCATTTTTATTTTTTTTTAAAAAAGTTGGAATACCAACTCTATTTATTGCACCCCATATTCCATAACCTCTAAGAAAATTTATTTTAGAAATATTTGGGAGTTTGGAACCAAAAGGAATAAAAAAACTTCCAGCCCCAGATAGAGAAGCTTTCTCATCTGATTGGATGTTTTCTATGTGAGGTAAGGTGAAGAATCTACAAACAGATACATGGTCCATTATGTATCTACCCAATTTCCCCGAAGAATCGTTGAATCCATTACTTCTTACATTCTTTTCGGAGTTCAAGAGAATTCTGAGAGTTGAAATAGTTGAAGCACATAGAAAAATTAATTTACAATTCAATTCACTTCTTAATCCGCTTTCTGTATTGATTATTTTTATTTTTGTTGCCAGTTCAGTTTCTTGATTTGTTTCAAAAGATTCAACTAAATGATTAGCAAGAATTTGAACATTTCCTGTTTTGAGCGCATTTTGTATTGAACTACCAATGCTTGATGATTTTGGCCAAAATTTCTCTTTTACAGAAGAGTTTTTACTAAATCCTCTTGAATTAATAAATGGAAAATTTAATTTAGTCTTAACTTGGTTACCAAAATATAGTTCACTTTCCGTAAGAGGAAATTCTCCCTTATATTTGCCATTTGGAATTTGACTAAGATTATCACTTTTTCCATAAATACCGCAAAATTTTTCAACATAGTCATAGTGAGGAGCTAAATCATTGTATGAGATAGGCCAATTGGGACCATATCCGTCTAGAGTCGATGGTTTGAAATCGTCAGCAGCAAGTCTTAATGTAATTCCACCCCAAGTTAGAGATCTTCCTCCAACTTGTTTACCCTGTGTCCAAAGAAAGGGTTTTTTGGGAGGAAAACTATAGGGATATTTCTTTTCATCAGCGTATAATTCTGGATTGTTCTTCCAATAACCTGGATGTTGGATTTGTTTTTCATGCTTTCTTGTTACGAGTGAAGAAATCCTTCTAAATGTATCTAAGGGTTCATTTGAAAAAGAGTTTTTTCTTTGAATAAATGGACCAGCTTCTATTATTAAAACTTTTATTCCTTGTTGAGCTAATGTTAGAGCAGCCATTCCACCAGTAGCTCCAGAGCCTACAACTATTGCATCAAATGGATCAATATCCAAAATTCAATTAATTTTTAATATTGATACAATATAGCACTCATTAAATGCACATTATTTATATTTGTTTCATAAGAGGCTAGAATTTAATTTGGACTTTGATCTTTAATGATTAAAACTGTAACTCTAATTTATTTAACAATAATTTTATTTTTTCCGAAGGTTACATTCGCTGCGATGGATTATGGAAAACAATCATTATTAGGGTTTGATTTCTCTGGCACAGATTTGCAAGGTGCTACTTTCTATCTCACCGATTTACAAGATGCAAATCTTTCAGATTGCGATTTACAAGGAGCAAGCTTATATGGAGCAAAACTTAAAGGTACAAATTTGAGTAATTCAAACTTGAGAGAAGTTACGTTAGATTCAGCTAATCTTGATGGGACAGACTTAACGAATGCAAATCTGGAAGATTCTTTTGCATATAGTACCCAATTTAAAAACGTAAAAATCAATGGAGCCGATTTTACAAATGTATACTTACCGGATGATGTTTTGAGAGAATTTTGTAAAACAGCAAATGGTATAAATCCAACAACAAGTAGAGAAACTAGAGATACATTAGGTTGTGAATATATTTAGATTGTTGAATATGCGATTTCCTTTTTAATTCTTCTTCTTTTATACAAAGAATTTCCAATGGGCCAGCCCAAAATATTTAAATATCTAATTGTAGTATTTGTATATTCATAATATCTATCATCTAAAAGTTTAATACTTAATTGATTTAAAGTATTTTTCAATAATTTCAGTTGAAACAAATTTCCAACTTTTTTATCTAATAATATATATTTATTACCAAGTAATATCTTATTAAGGGATTGATTATTTGGCGTATAGCCAACCTCAAGTAAGTTTAATTTATCAGAATAGAGAGTAAAGATTATTCCTTCACTCAGATTGTTTTTTCTATGGAAGTAATTCTTAAAGGTTTTACCTAAAAGTATCAACTTTTTTTGAATTATTTTGATTGACATATAAATCTAATTATTATTTTGAAACGATTCATATTTTTCTAATAGATTATTAACCTCAGCTAGTGCCATTCTTTTTTGGCAAGCTACGTTGTATCTATTAAGGGCAATGCTGGGAATAGACCCTTTACTTTTCATTTCTCTTAACCCAGTCTCTAAGCATTGGAAAGCAACGCTTGATAAATCGCGACCCTCTGCAGCTGCCCATGCTTTTAAAAGATAGTTTAAATTTGTTGGAACTGAAATTTGAACTTTATTAGAAATTGATGCATTTAAAGATATATCATCAAGACCGTCTTCTTTAAAGGCAATATTAGCCTTAACTTTCTTTTTTAAATTTTTAATTTCTAGATAAAAATCTTCTTTTTTCTGAATTTTATTTTCTATTTCGTAAAATTCTCGTTCTGAATCAATAAGAACCTCTAAGGCCCATTTTGCATCATCTTTTGAAAGAGATGTACTTTGGAGCCATTCTTCTCTAAGGTTAGACCAGTTTTCCAAAATAAATATATTTCTATAATTACAGACTAATCAATTCTATATGGATTGTCTATAGATTCAATCTAGAATTTAATCAGATTAATTTAATTTTAAATATTGAGAATTGATTTTTTTTATCTCAAAAATAAAATAAATTGTTAAAGATTTGGGAATTTATCTTTAATTAATCAACACAACCTTTAATTAAGTTAAGATATCTATTAAATAATTTCACTGAAATTGGATAATAAAGTTTTTCAAAGGTTTATATCAATTTTTTTATATACTATTCCTCTAAAGGCAGCCTTTCCTTTTGGATACTACTTATTTACTCAATTTTCTTTTTTGAAACTATTTGCTTATATCACAATCCCAATTGCTTTAATTGAAAATTCCCTCCCTTTTGGAGGATTACTATTATTTTTAATCGTCTTTGCAGGGTTTGTAAAGAATCCGAAAGTTCCATATTTTGTAAGATTTAATGCATGCCAAGCTTTACTTTTAGATATTGCGCTAATAATTTTTTATTATCTTTTTAGAATAATCCCGATAACTCAATTTAGTCCATTCTTATTTATAGTAATTCTTTCAGTTTTTATTTTTTCATCAATCCAATGTCTATATGGTGTAGAACCTGAAATACCATTTATAAGTAAATCAGCAAGAATGCAAATTTTTTAGAAATTTATTATTTAAAACCTATGCTTGTATTTTGCTTTCAAATCTAATGAGCACAAGAAAAAAAGTCATAACACTTATTGTTCCTGAGGGGCCTATAAAAATATGCCAAATTTGGTTTGAAGTCAATGTTAGGGTAACTCCGAAAAAAGTTGTTAATAAAATTCCAAATATTGGATAAGCTATTAATAGCCAATCCTTAAATATCCTTTGCCAATTGCAAATAAGTAAAATGCTAATTATTACTTGAAATATTAATGCTATTGATTTGCCAAATATTAGATAAGAAACGATAGCTGATGAACATGTAAGAAGGTTAAAAGAAATTAAAAGCTTATTTTTAATAACGGAAATTGATAATAATGATAATCCAAGTGATAGAAATGAATAAAAAAGCCAATTAAAAATTGAATTATGATCAATATATATCCACCCAGTTTGCGTGTGGTCAAGCATCTCAAACATAGAAGCAAGTCCTAATGATATAAATCCCCAAGGTATGAGAAATGAATTCTTGAAATATTTATGCATTTTTATACTTGTAAATCCTATATATATCGGAATTAAAACTGCTTGTAGGTGAGCAATAAATAGAGAAATTGAAAATAACATATTCTTTATCGTTGAATTTATAAAATCAAGATTCTTCTTGTTTTAAAAGATTAAACTTTAGTTCAAATTAATTTATCAAAGGTTTTTGACCTTTTTATTAACTTTATAGTAGATTTCCTTGATAAACTATTAAAAATATAGTTTGAAAGAAATCAAATCCTGCTTTTTATATTTATAATTTATTTCTAAATAAAAAACTTTATGGAATTAAAGAAAGCAATTTTTGAAAGAAGAACAATACACTTGTTTGATTCTAGTAAGGTAAGTGAAGAGATTATTGAAGAATCAATCATTGCTGCTAATCAGGCTCCATGCCATAAGCTAACTTTTCCTTGGAGATTTTATTCTATTGGGAAGGAGAAGAGAAATGAAATATTAAAATTGGCTATAGAAATTAAATCTGAAAAGGCTTTATTAGATGAACATTCTCTAAATTTACTAAGAAAAAAATATTTAAATCCATCACATCTTTTAATTGCAAGTCAGGTATTAAATATTGATCAAGTAATTAAAAAAGAAGATTACGCTGCTTGTTCCTGTGCTATACAAAATTTATCTTTATCATTGGTTTCTAATGGAGTAAGTACAAAATGGTCTACAGGCTCACTTACAAATAATTCAAAAGTTTATCAAATAACGAAAATAAACCCTTGTTTAGAGGAAATAATAGGTTTTATTTGGGTAGGGTATGGAGAAAATTCTTCAAAAATATCAAGGCCACCTCTTAGTAAAATTTATAAAAATATTTAAAATATTTTTATAAGTTACAACATAAGACCTTTAAGACCATTATCTTAGATTTTTATCAAAACTTTTATGGCTAAAGAAAGACCTGATGAAAAAAATTTTATAATAGGACCAATTTTTGAAAATGTAATTATTGGACAATGTAAGGAAATGAAGAAGCTATTAGGTTGTGATAATTCATATATAAGAAAATTTTTATTATCAATAGCCGATAAACATTTTTTATAATATGATATGTTTATATAGTTATTTTCCTTAGACCTTAAATCCTGATTAAGTTTTTTAAATGTGCATTTGTATTGATTGTAAATGGGTAGATAGATGTAAAACATATCATGATGTAGAGGAAAATCATGAAGTT
>CEUK01024799.1_pt1 | contig 14904 bp, 11 predicted proteins | sample 356451 | NCBI WGS metagenome assembly CEUK01 (sample SAMEA2622843, study PRJEB7988) | marine metagenome | isolation source: saline water (ENVO:00002010), including
ACTAGCCTATTTTACTCAAATAAACCCCTTTTTATTGTTCTTCATTTTACTGATTTGGTGGCCGACATCGGGAAGATTACACATGAAGTTGTATTCGAAATTAGTTAGAAATTGGCGGAATTTGAAGCGTTGGAAGAACTGGCGGAAAAATGAATCACATTGGCAAGAATTACAACTTAGACAACGTTCGATTGGGGGTATGCTAATCGAACTGGGTGATGGTTTAGTGCTCCCGGGAGATGATGATTGGCTAGAACCATTCACCGGTAACGATGACTATCATAATGTGAAAACGCGCGGCTGAAAACCTCCATTTCATCCCTATATTGATATGCATCCATTGTTAGGCTTGAATGGGTGAGGAGATGGTAGGTTCAGAGTATGTGAAAATGACTCCAACTGCGGACAAAACCATCTGGAGCGCGACCGTTAACAAAAAGCAGGAAGAACTGCTTATTGAATCGAATGCAGTTTTACTTGATGTTTTGCGTGATAAAGTGGGTACCTTGGGCGTCAAGCGAGGTTGTGATTTAGGCACTTGTGGATGCTGCACAGTAATGATTGACGGCGAGCCAAGACTCTCTTGTTTGTGCTTAGCAGGTCAGGTTACAGATAGTGAAATTATTACTGTTGAAGGGCTTGCAGACGGCGCTCATCTTGCACCAATTCAGGCTTGTTTTACCAAGTACGGTGGCTCTCAATGTGGATTTTGTACGCCGGGATTTTTAGTTGCCTCCCAAGCCTTGCTGAATGAGAATTCCTCTCCAACAGATGAACAAATTTCAGATGCTATCGAAGGCAATTTATGCCGCTGTACCGGTTATCAACAAATCATCGAATCTATCCAAGAGGCGGCAAAGATTCACAGAGGTGAAGTTGCTGCTCCACAGCCTGCATCCTCTCCACACCCGGACCCACATCCTGGCGGCCCAGGGGAACCATCAATGCCACCCGGCCATGCGAAGTGATAACAATGTCAGCAGGATATCGTCAACAACCGGGTAACTCTTCTTCGAAGCGTACCGATGGCAAAAGGGTCGCAGGTAAACAGGTATTCCCGCCTCCGGGTTCAGGTGGTTCAGACCCCGTGATGAAGGAAAGAGATCTCGATTTCATCCCTGAATCAGTTGGTGGGAAGGAGCCGCAACCAGCAGGTTCTCACATCCACGACCGAATAAGAACAGGTACAGTGGTGGGCAAATCTCTGCCACTTGTCGATTCAAATGCCAAGGTGACGGGTCAGGCATGGTATGGTGATGATGTGAGATTGCCTAACGAGGTCATTGGTAAGATTTTACGTTCGCCTCACCACTACGCAAAAATCAAATCAATTGATACATCAAGAGTGGAGGCTTTACCTGGTGTTATTGCCGTAGCTACCGGTCAAGATTCACCACATCGTTTTGGTGTATTACCAGTGACAAAAGATGAACATGCAATGGCTGTTGAGAAAGTTCGACATATGGGTGACTTGGTTGCGTGTGTATGCGCAGAGACCGAAGCCATTGCTATCGAAGCGTTGTCATTATTTGATATTGAGTGGGAAATTCTCGAACCGGTATTTAACCGAAAGATGGGCCTTGAGGATGTTGACGAGCCAATTCACTGGCGAGGTAAATATCATTTGTCAAGAACTAATGTGCAAAAGAGAGTATTCCAAGAGTTCGGAGATCGTTCTTTGGTTGACAACCCTCATGCTTCTTCTCATGGAAAATGGAGCATGGAAGGCGTTCACCACGGCTTCACAGAACCACATGCGGTGGTTGCTCACTGGGACCCAAATGGGAGGTTGCAATTGTACACTCCTCAACAAGTTCCACATTATACTCACCGGGCTTTGTCGACAGTCTTGGATGTGCCAATGCATCAAATTAACGTCGTTAGAACCTTCGTTGGTGGCGGATTTGGTGGCAAATCCGATCCATTCCCTCACGAAATGTGTGCGGCCATTCTTGCTAGGAAATCAGGCAGGCCAGTTAGAATTACTTTTGACCGCGAGGAAGTATACTGGATCAACCGTGGACGCCACCCCAGTGATATAGAAGTCAAAATGACGGCAGACGACATCGGTAGGATTTCTGGATTCGATATTGATGCTTTAATTGATGGTGGTGGCTTTGCCTCATTTGGACACGTAACATCGTACTACAATGGCGTTCTAGCAACTGCGCCTTATGAACTGGGTTCATTTCACTACACTGGTGCACGTGTGTGGACAAATAAGCCTGCCTCAGGTGCTATGCGTGGTCACGGAGCCGTAAACACAAGATGTGCGGTAGAAGTTGGGCTAGACGAGATGGCTGAGCAAATGAATGTCGACCCGATTGATTTGCGGTTGGCAAATTTGTTACCGCCTCACAGTCGGACAATTACTGGTTTTAGAATCACTTCTAATGGAATGAGAGATGCCCTTGAACAAGTTCGCAGTGGCTCTAATTGGGATGAGAAATTCCGCCAGTTGCCTCTTGGTAAAGGCATTGGAGTTGGATGTGGTTTCTTCATTTCGGGTTCAGGCTTACCGATACACTGGGATCCCAACAGATTTCCTCATGCAACAGTACACATTCAGGTTGATATGGATGGTGGCGTTACTGTCCACACGGGCGCAGCAGATATTGGCCAAGGCTCAACCACAGCCGTAGCACAAGTTGTTGCAGAGGTTTTGGCATTACCAATTGAAATGATACATGTGCGCAGTCATGAGAGTGACACCTCACCGGTCGACTTGGGTTCGTATTCAAGCAGAGTGACTTTCATGAATGCAAACGCGGCAATAAGAGCAGCATTAGAAATTAGAGAACAGATACTCAAGGCAGCTTGGGACATTCTTGGATATCATCCGAACACTTTGGTTTTGAATGACCGAAGAATCTACTACAAACACGATCCATCAATCGGAGTCTCTTACCTAAAAGCACTCCACAAAGCCCAAGAGGATAAAGGCGCATTGATCGCTAGCGGTGCTTACCGCTCTCCACCAATGGGCGGTGTTCACAAAGGTGCTGCTGCCGGTTTAGCGCCAGCATATTCGTTTTCAGCCTATGTTGCAGAAGTCGATGTTGACGTCGAATTAGGTTTGGTTAAATGCACCAATGTATGGGCTGCTCATGATTGCGGGAAGGCGCTAAATCCTCTCGCAGTGAAGGGACAAATAATTGGCTCATGCCACATGGGGCTGGGTCAAGTTTTATCCGAAAAAATGGTCTATGGAAGAACAGGCCATCTGCAAAACGCAAATCTACTTGAATACAAAATCCCGTCAGTCCATGAAATGCCTCATGTGGTGCCTATAATCATTGAATCTTGTGACCCTGAGGGGCCATTTGGGGCTAAGGAGGCTGGAGAAGGACCATTATTGCCAATCCTGCCAGCGGTAGTGAATGCAGTTTACGATGCAGTAGGCGTCCGATTTAGAGATTTACCACTGACTCCAGATGTGGTCTACAAGGGCATAGAGCGAAAGCGACGAGCTGAAAAACTAGATGATTGTTTAGATTTGCCAAGCCCCCGATTGACACATGGCCCAATGCAGGAAGCATTGGTTGCCAGGGCTGCCGAACACAAGGCTCGTGACAAAGCGCGGCAAAGAACTGAAGACACTTCGCATTACGTTAACGGAGTTCTGTTTGGCTTTGATCCGAATATTCCACTTGAGGACCAAGTCGAAGGTTGGCGCATGGCTACCGAACCTGACCCAGAGCAACTGGCAGAGCTCGGTTTGGCTGGTAAGGCATGGTTGAAGAAAACTCAACGAGAGATGGGAGGCGATTCATGATGCTTATGCCACCTTTCATACTTCATCATCCGCAGTCAATCGAGGAAGCAACAGAGATAGCAGCAGAATTAATCAAACAAGGTGAGGATTTTGACTGGGTTGCAGGTGGAACTGACGTCTTACCAAATTACAAATGGCGTATCAATCCAAAACCGCATGTAATCTCACTAGCCAAAATACCAGAAGCACATCAAGTAAGCCAATATGAAATTGGCTGTATGACCAAACTTTCTTCACTGACAGCAGAAAATGGGATGCATCCATTAATTGTTGAAGCAGCCTCAAAAATTGCCTCATCACTGATAAGAAAAAGCGCAACAGTAGGCGGTAATCTGTGTTTGGACACCAGGTGCTTTTGGTATAACCAAAGTGAGGATTGGCGTCGTTCGATAGACTGGTGCCACAAAGCAGACTGTGGCACTGGTGCAGATTGCCGCGTAATTCCAAATCAAAATACGCTTTGTGTAGCAACATATCAGGGCGATTTAGCTCCGAATTTTATGGCATTAGCAGCACGGGTTACACTTGTTGGACCAGATGGTAAACGCGAGATGCCGCTGGAGGAATTTTATCAGTTAGACGGTATGAAAAAGAACGTACTGAAGCAAGGGGAGTTCATGCTTAAGGTAACCCTGCCCGAAGATGCATTTGAGTATCGTGGAAGTTATCAAAAATTACGGGTAAGAGAGTCTTGGGATTTTCCCGAAGCCGGAATCTCTGCGGTATGGAAAGAAGGTGATTATGGAAGTTTGAAAATAGCCTCAACCGCATTAGAATCGATTCCTAAAACCCATGATGAGCAAGTGAAAGAGTATGCGTTATCATGGGAGCAAGGCGCGACGATTTCCAGTTTATCCGAAGCGATTAGGAAATCGGTGAAACCCGTAAATAATACCGCCTTACCACCGAATTATCGGCGTTCAGTGGTTAGGATTTTGGCAAAGCGGGCATTGAAGAATATAGGATGTGAGTAATTGGATAAAGGGGCCAAGACAGTAATTCCATTTTTACTTGCTAGTTTACTTATGTTTTCGTTTCTAACAGTTTCAAGTGCTCAGGACCAAGTCGAGATACCCTCGTGGGAAGTTGGATGGGAAACTAACATGGATGGAGTGTATGAGTTGGAATTATCCGGTGAGGACGATATTCTAGATTCGGTAGATTTCTTTGTGACCAACGACCGGATGGGTGATTTGAACTTGCAAATAAGCATTGAGTGGGATGAATCTGACAACATACCCATCGAATTAGAGTATGATGAGTCTGTCACGGTTGGAGCATCGGAAAACCAAACCTTTACCATCGAAATATCTGATGTGTCGGGCTATTCTTTCGAGCGCTCACCAACCTCTTCAATGACGCTATTGCTTACTGCTGAAGAGGTTGCTTTTGACCAGGCTCTCTCAACTCAAACTATCGACGCTGAACTGTCGGTCCCTTCTGTATTTGCGCTAACTTTGAATTCAGAGTCTAAAGGCGAGACATTATTTTCTGGATCTTCTATCGAATATTTGCTTTCAGTGACTAATTCGGGCAATGTCAAAGATGTGATAAAAAACCCGAGTGCATCAATTAAATCTTGTCCCAGTGTATCAGTTGAAGGACTTGAGATAATGAGCGATGCCGAGGTTGAGAACTCTACCACGAGTGATTTTACCATTAGAATCGCAGCATCACAATCACAACCAGAAAGACTCTGTGAGATTACCATTTCAATAAAGTCAGCAGGCAATAGTGAATTATCAAGCACAGTGTTTGAGTTAAATGTACAATCGAACAAGGCTGAAGATGATGATGACGACACCACGCTCGGAGAAAATAATCAAGACGATGGAGTAACGGACGTTACAGAAGCAGATACTCTCAATTTTTTGAGCATTTTTGAGATGATATTTATCGCATTCTTCGCGACCTTGTTCCGCAGCCGGAATAGATGTTAAAAAATATCATTTAGTAGGCTTTTTTCCTAGTAAAATAGGTATCAAAAATGTTACTCCAAGTCGTATAAATCATTGTATTCACATGCTCATCAATGAGCAAGCATTATGAGTGGAAAGAATTTCGAGGTAACAGTAGTCCAGTACGGATTGCGCAAAAAGGGGAATACTATGGCTGAAGAGGAGAAGAAAAAAATCACTCTTGAGACATGGCTCAAGGTTGGATTTATGGCCTCCCTTTTCATATCCATCATATTAATCGGTCTAGTCAGCTTAGACAAGGAGACAGTTTTCTCGCCATATGAACAAGACGCTGAATACTACAATATTCAACTAACTGAGATGCGGGCAAACCTTGGTGATGATGGGACAGGTTATACAGTAGCAAACACCATGTCAACTCCTATGTTGGTCAATGACTGGAAAGACCCGCATCGCACACTCTTAGTAATCGCAGCCCCAGAGAAGCCTTTTGATGCAGCAGAAGCTTCGGCAATCTATGATTTTGTCACCAAAAAGGGTGGCAAAGTAGTATTGGCTTCTAACTCTACCAATGCCCAACTTGTCGCATCAGAATTCGGGGTCAAGTACTTTGACGCACCTGTAGTTGACCCGTTCCAGTTTTACGAAGTAGCCGATGAGACCGGGCAAGCATTGACTCCAGATGAGCGCAAATTATGGGCTGCAGCAAGTATTACACGAGACGTCACAAAAATGGGCGATGAAAAGCATGTTCCTTGCTCTAACAACGACATTGCTAACGCCCAAGTAAACGATTGCCGAATGCCGGTCTTATTCCATAGAGCAACGGCAATCCAAGTATTGGACGAAGAGGTCGATGACAATAGAGAAGTAATGGTGCTAGCCCATGCTTCGACCCCTGCATTCATAGCCCGACAAGACACGAATATTGACAATGTGAACAACCCTACTTTAGGTGAAGGAAAAACCGGTCTTATATTGAGAATGGACTTCCCGGGAATAGAGGTTCTCGAAGAACAACCAAACAATAATTTTGGCGAAGTTGATGTAACTGGTTCAATTGTATTTATCTCCGACCATTCTGTACTCGCAAATCACCTATGGAATCAAACAATCGGGGAAGAAACCGGAAAGCAGCAGTGTAAATCACCATTCTATGTGTCCAATGCTCTTGGCAACTCACATTCCTGTTGGGATAGTGCTTTGTTCTCGTCCGGTGGAAGCGAAGTTGTTTGGAATGGTAACGGGCCATATTTCGAAGCACTATTCTATGATATGATGGAATTTGATAATGAAGAAATAACCACTAAGGTAACAAGAGATCCGTCAGAATTCAACCTAGTCTTTGATGAAAGCAGGCACGTTTCAAGCGCCTTTTCCTCACCATTTACCGAGGCCATCGGTGCGGTAGTCTTGTTAACCAGTGATAATGTTCTGAAGTGGTTGATAATCCTCAATCTATTTGCATTACTTGCAATTGCAATAATGGTGGTCCCAGAGAAAGAGAATTGGCGTCACGTTTTCGACCTAACAAGATTTAGAGAAAGACCAACCAAGATAGATACCTCTCAATATCAAATGCGAGTTAGAGAAGCATTTTTGTCCAAAGTGCGGCAGTTTAACGATTTAACTAGAGACGAATTCGCTCGCAAGACCCCTGCGGAAATCATGTACATGGTAAGAGACCCGCGATTGGTTGAACTGATTAGTTCAAACCGTTCCTACTCCAACGAAGAATTACGGGAAGTGATTCCCCAAATACGTCGTTGGGGTAAATGAAAATAGGAGGAAAAAGACATGCAACCAGCCCCCCCACCCCAGCCTGCGCCAGCGCAGCCAGGGATGCCAGCAGCACCTGCACCAGCAGCGCCTATGCCAGCACCACCAATGCCAGCAGCACCAGCGCCAGCGGCACCAATGCCCGCACCAATGCCAGCAGCACCTGCACCAGCAGCCCCAGCAGCCCCGGCCGCTCCGGCAAAGCCGAAGCACCAAAGTAGCCCAGAAGTTCGTGAGAGACTATCTGCAGTTGGAGCAATCGCTCAAGCGATTAGCGCCGAAGTTCAGAAAGTAATTATCGGTAAAGCACACATTATTGATAATGTACTCATCAACATTCTTTCCAATGGAAACCTTCTCTTCGAAGATTATCCAGGTTTGGCAAAGACATTGATGACCAATACTTTCGCTGATGCTCTCGGTTGTGACTTCAAGCGTGTTCAGTTTACACCGGACTTGCTACCTGCAGATATTACAGGTACCAACGTATATGACGCTAAGAAGGGCGAGTTTACTTTCAAACCAGGGCCGTTATTCTGTAATCTACTACTAGCTGACGAGATTAACCGTGCACCGCCAAAGACTCAAGCGGCTTTGCTTGAGGCTATGCAAGAAAAGCAGGTTACAATCGGAACTGTTACTCACAAATTACCGGCGCCGTTCATTGTTATGGCAACTCAAAACCCAGTGGAGCAAGAGGGTACTTACCCACTTCCCGAAGCGCAATTAGACCGATTTATGTTCAAGATGTCCGTAGGTTATCCTGACAGAGCAGACGAAGACGAGATTCTATCCCGTCGTATCTCTCGTGGTAAGGATGCGGTAGATGTTGATGTAATTACTGACCCTCAAAGAGTCATAGCAATGCAGCAAGCTTGTGAAGACGTATATGTTGACCCTGCACTAAGAATGTACATGGTCGAGATTGTCGCCCGAACAAGAGAAGATCCGAGAGTACTTGTCGGTTCATCTCCTCGTGGTTCTCAAGCACTACTCAAGACTTCGAGAGCGGCTGCTGCACTAAGAGGCCGAGACTTCGTCACGCCTGATGATGTCAAAGCAGTATCTGAGTTGGCAATCGCACACAGAATTATTCTGAAGCCTGAGCATCAAATCAAAGGTCTAGAAGCAGGGGAAGTCATTCAAACAATTCTGCGTGAAGTTCCAGTACCAACAGTCTGAAACCTCTCCAATTAGGTGTTAATAATGTGGAGTCGTAAATCAGCAATGTTAGGTAGTTTGGCCATAGCAATGTACTTGCTCGGCTTGACTCTAAGAAACGAGCAACTGGTAACCATTGCAGTTGTTATATTCGTTTTCCTAACTTGGGCTGCCCTATTTGGTGGCCACGCTGATGTTGCTTCTTCCGGAAGGAGAGCCGATGAATGGTCTGGTGAGGAAGGTATCGCCCTTGGCAGTGTAATTGCCATGCGGAAATTATCCAGTGCTAGACTATTTGAAGACGGTGAATTGAATGTCACTTTAAGGATGCAAAATAATTCACCACTGCCTAAGATACTCGAAGTTAAAGATAGAGTACCAGAAGTTATGAGGATAAAAGAAGGTTCAAACTATATTTTGATGGAATTAGGACCGAGAAGAGAGACTTTCATTGAGTACACCATCGAATGTCCGTTAAGAGGGTTTTACAGCATCGGGCCGGTTGCTGTTAGAATTCAGGACCCGTTTGGTTTATTCCACAAGGAAAAAGAAATGCATGTCTACGACGATTTCCTTGTATTTCCAAAAATGGAGGATCTCAAAGAAACCTTTGTCAAATCTCGGGTGCCGAAAATCTTTACCGGTGCGGTAAACATTAGACAACCAGGACCTGGTTCTGAGTTTTATTCACTTAGAGAATACTTCGAGGGAGATTCGTTCAGAGCCATAAATTGGTCAGCGTACGCACGTTCAGGCAAATTGATGGTCAATGAACGGGAAAGAGATGCTGTATCAGACATTATCATAATTGTTGATTCAAGAGCAGTATCAGAGACTGGACCAGTCTCACGTAATGCACTGGTTTACTCGACAAGAGCCGCAGCATCGTTGGCAAAGTTCTTCTTAAGTCGAAGAGATTCCGTGGGCGTTATTGTCTATGGCGATGAAGTAGTAAGCGTGGACCGTGACACTGGCAAGAAGCAATTGTATGTAATTTTGACAAAGCTTGCAGGTGCAGTGGCTAGAGGAAATATACCTCTTCAAGTAGTGGTAAATCGTATCATGCCTCACATTAACAAAGGAAGTCCGATTATTTTCTTGTCTAATTTGGAGGATGACCCAACAATCGTTAGTGCACTACGTGACTTTAGAGCAAGGAATTTCGACGTCACCGTACTTTCACCGTCCTCATTAGAGTTTGAATTCGACGCAAAACGAATAGATCGCACAGGTTATGAAGTGTTGAAAACTGAAAGGGATGTTTTGATTGGTGAACTGAGAGGTCTCGGTGTCAATATCATGGACTGGGAACCAGATATGTTACTTTCAACCGCATTAGCAGGAGCAAGAGGATTCTGAGGTGATTATGTGACTATGAATAAACCATCAGGAGATACAAGAGTCCTCTATGAGGGTAAAACAGTTAGATCATCTGCTCCATCAAGAAAGAAACTTGCTGGTCAAGCAGGTGCTGGTTCAGAAATTCCCAAGGACGCAATTCCAACAGTCGAAATGCCGAGTTTCATTGAAAGCTTACTTGGTGGTCCGTTGGTACCTAAGACCAAATTTTTACCCCCGGATAGAATGGTACAGAATCTACAACTCGCGGTTTATGGAGTTCTTGTCGCATTGTCCTTGCTGACTTACATGGTTTCGCCACCAGAGGGTACTCTTTGGTACATGGTTACGGGAAGCCTTGCGATTTCATTTATCATGCAGATCGTAATTATTGTTTTAGCGGCAGGCACTGGTTTTTGGGGTACAATGCAGAGAGACGCAAGATTTACCTTGATTAGTAATCTATTATTCATATTAGCGATTATGAGATTTGCCGCATCCAAGGTGTCGCTAGCAAGCGATCCGTTTGGCCTTCAAGACAGCCCTGCTCTGCTTAACATCCTAGTTGTTAGTTATGCAGTATTACTGGTAATGTACTTCGAATTAGCCAACGGAGTTATCCGCTATTCAATGCTTGATACTAGCATTAGAACAAATGAAGTTTATGTCATGAACCCAAAGAAGATAGTTGGCAAATATCATCGCTCACTGGTAATCAACCCAATATCAGCTGCTATATTGGCCATTATCGTGTTATCTGCAAACACTATACTGCCGTTTATCGTTGGTATCTTTTCATCTGACACAGCCACTAGAATGGAAGAGTCAGTCGAGTTAATTTCTGTATATGGTGTAGCACTAGGGACATTCTTTGTCTTCTGCGTGGTTGGTGGTTTGTTTGCCATTAACTTACCAAATCACTTGCAAAAGTTTAGAGAAAAGCGTGCAGAATAATCACGCATTGGGTTTCTCGATAACGATTGAGGACAAGATTTTCATCAACCGCTTGATATTGTCGGTATCTGCAATATACTGAACTGAAAGGTTTGTTGAATTCAAATACGTTAACGAGACTCCGCCTGACTTTATCTCGTCAAGTTTACTATTAACGATATTTTCGTCATTTGTCCCTATGAAAGAAATCAGACAGGAGAAATAGTCTACATTGGTAATTGGCAAGTGGGTGCTGATTACATTTTCCGCTAGTTGAAGTTGTTGCTGAGATACTACAATGTCAATATTTGACGGACTAGATTTAACCGACCAACATGTGATATTCTCTTGGTCTAGTTGAATCAAAATCTGTCCCAAAATTTTGCTTTGACTTGACACGTCACCTGTCTCAGCGGTTATTTTTGCGATACTTCGCATGCAGCCAATTGCTTTTAGGTGATTGGATTCCATGATGTTCGGTCCGATAACTGTTGGAGCGTAGGATTCTAATTGGGAGTGTAGATTTCTTATTTCGATAGGTATGCCGTGGTCTTTGACCGGTATCATTGTCGTGTGGTGAATTACCGGAGCATCCATTCTTGATAATTCTCGTGCTTCATCATATCCCAAGTAAGGGATGGCTTTGGCTTCGACACCCCACCTTGGATTGACAGATAATACTCCATCCACATCTTTCCATAAAATCAACTTCTTGGCGTCGAGGATTCTTGCTATTGCAGCTGCACTGTGGTCACTGCCTCCGCGACTAAGTAAGGCCAAATTCCCGTCTCTTCCTTCGCCGAACCAGCCAGTTATTACCGGTATTCCAATAAAGGCAGAATGGTCTAATTTTTTGATGGAGTTTTCAATATCCACGCTGGAGGCAGTGTCTGTACCATCTAAGCAGATTCCAACATCCTCTGAACCAACAGGGTGAGCCTCTAGTCCCTTCTTCCTTAATTCATTAGCAACAACAAGAGCAGATAGTCTTTCACCGGCTGCAAGTAGAGTATTGACATCAACATAACTTTCTGGGTTTTTTGATAGGTTAAACAATGATTTATCGATTCCAGCCAGTACGTTATTAAATTTGACAGCAAAAATAGATTCATCGATAAAGGGTGAGAATCTAGTGTGTTGTTTGCGCAAATCAGATACCAATCTTGTGGCATATCTTGGCTCATTTGCTGCTCTTAGTAATCGGTCTGTTGTACCCCAAAGTGCGGATACAACTATGACTTTTTTGCCCGGTTGGGAATTAATCACATCAGCAATTAGTTCAATATCCGAAGAGTCTCTTAAGCAAGACCCTCCAAATTTGTGTACGATTATGTCATTCAGCGAAGAAACCTCCCCTAATTGCTAAATCAGCGACAGCAAATTTTGCCATTGCCTCTACCACTGCAACTGCTCTTGGCGCTAATACAGGGTCATGTCTCCCCTTGACTGTTAGGGGCTCTTGTTGATTGGTTTCAAGGTTTAATGTTACTTGTTGCTGTGGTATACTAGATGGTGGTTTGAACGCCACCTTACAGTATAAATTCGAGCCGGTCGAAAGCCCAGCAAGAGCACCGTCTGGCTTCTCGCCCAACATTACGGGATTCTCCTTATCACCGCCCCACGGGCTATTATGTTCGCTACCAGTCATTTCTATGACCTCAAACCCCTTGCCAAATTCTACTCCTCGAGCTGCTGGAATTGACATCATGGCACGAGCAAGGTACGGTTCTACGCCGTCGAACCACGGTTCTCCGATTCCCATCGGCATGCCAGAAATTTCTAATTCGACTTCGCTACCAATAGAATCTCGATTCATGCGGTGTTGTTCGACTAGTTCTATCATTGCTGATGCAGATTTTGGATCTTGACACCTTATTTGTTGACATTCCTCACTTTCCCATTTTGCCGGGCATGAAGAAATTGTTGGGGCATTGATTCTGCCGATTGACGAAACATGAGCATTGACTGTGATGTTTAATTTGGTAATTATTGGTGAGATAATTGCTGCTGCAGCAACTATTGGTGCGGTAAGGCGAGCGCTTGAGGTACCTCCGCCACGTAAGTCAGCTTTGCCATCGGTTTTTTTCATCATGACCATGTCTTGATGCCCTGGACGTGGTTGGTTTGGTAAGAATGAATAATCCTTTGATTTTGCATCTTTATTAGTTATTGATATCTCAATTATTTCTCCGGTAGTAACAGAATCTTTGACACCAGACAGGAGGTCAACATTGTCAGGTTCTCGGCGTTTTGAGGCATATCTTCCTCCCGGCTTTCGATTATCCATTGCTTGTTGAATAACTTGTTCATCGATTTTTATGCCGGCCGGAACACCTTCCAGATAGGCGCCTACTCTTGGCCCATGACTGGTACCAAACAAGGTAAGTCGCAACGCTTCACCAAGGCTCATTTGCATCGGTATCAATAATTCCTATCGGTTTTGGTTCAATAACCTGCGCAAATTACTCCATATCTAATTCATCGGAGTCTGAGGATAAAAATTTAGTTTCAATTATTTGATTGTCTGGCATTATTCTCGCTAGTGTAGACTTAATTCGTTTGGCCGATGAAGCAACTAGGCTCGGAATAACAATAACTACTGCAGGCCCTGAACCAGTAACCCCCGAAGACCTAGCACCATTGATGAATGCATCATTGGCTATTTTTCGACCCAGTATATCTTTGGTAACCGAACAAACTGCTCTACCATTAATTGTTAGACAATTCAAGATTTCTCCTTGCTGTAAAGCTATCAATGCTTTTTCGAATTCTCGGAACATGGGGGCGAAATCTTCCAACTTTGGCCGCACTTCCCTAGGTTCACGGGCGGCAATTAACACAATCCAATCGTCCTGGTTTGGACCGGCGCCCTCCATAACAACTCCAGCTTCGATATCTTCAGAATTAGCATCAATAAGTTTCCATCCTTTGGTTAAACAAGCCCACGAGTCATCTATTGAACCTGTTATTGATACTCCGGCATTGATTTGTGCCTGGGATGAAATATTCACAATTTCAGCATCTGATAATTGTCTATCGGATGCTTCGCAAAGTGCCTTGATTGCGGCAACTGATACTGCTGCGCTTGATTTAAGCCCGCGATTTTGCGGTATTTTTGATGCCACAGCCCAATAGATTTCTTCTTGAGCCAAACCATTTGGCAGGGGTAGTTCGTTAGCAACCCACGCTTCTAACACCGCATCGAGCAAGTTGTTTTCATCATTCAATTGTCGTTTACTTGGTCTGTCAAGTGCCTTGACTATGACTGGCAGGTCAAGGGCCATGGCAGCACCGTAACCAGTGCCAGCTGCGTGTAATAGACTACAGGCGCCGTGGGCTTGTCCAGTACCTATTACTGCCATTTCATATCTCCTTTGAATTAATTGCAACCTTGTTGCCAATGTGCCTTGTGTGGTTCGAATCATGGCACAATATCTTGTCTCCAACTTTCAGATTAGTCACGGATACTACCTCGCCAACTCGGGACAGGACGCGCACAGTCTCGGCCTGTTGAAGAAATATGGAGTTAGATATTTGATAGTCATTTTCCCAATAAATTCGTAAAAATGGGCGTTTTTCTATTTTTATTCGCCCAATTGTAGCAGTCCTTGAAGCACCATTATCTGCAACTAATAATACGGTGTCTCCAGATATTAATTCAGACAAATACTTTGTCTTGCCATCCGCCATTAGAATATAGGAATGCGGTGGGCCAGCATTGACTCGAAACGGCCTTGATGGGACAAATTCAGATTCTAAAACCTCGCCATGAACTAAAGCAAGTGATTTTGCGCTAGAGCCGATCAAAAGACCTTCGCCGGGAGATATAAGTGAAGTTAGGTCTATACAGTACCTCTCACCAACACCACCGGTTGAGATTTCAACAATCTCCGCTTCGGCAAGTTCTACGAAATCAGCGGTGGATTCTTGTGTAATTGTGATAGGGTCACTATTTTCTAAACGTAGTGATTTCGCAATTTCACATGCTTCTAATAATTC
>CEUK01042677.1_pt1 | contig 14904 bp, 7 predicted proteins | sample 356451 | NCBI WGS metagenome assembly CEUK01 (sample SAMEA2622843, study PRJEB7988) | marine metagenome | isolation source: saline water (ENVO:00002010), including
CAAGCAAACACACTTCAAAAGTGTAATGATTTTCACTCGTACAAAGAAAGATGCTGATAGCTTAGCCTCTAACATAAAAAAACAAGAACCTGACTATTCTATTACTGTTATGCATTCAGACATTAGACAAAAGGATAGAGAAAAAGCTTTAGATGGTTTTAAAGATGGAAAATTCGATGTTATTATTGCCACGGACCTAGCCGCAAGAGGTATTGATATTAGTAATGTTTCTCATGTTATTAATTATCAGGTACCTGAAAATGCAGAAGATTATGTCCATCGAATCGGCAGAACAGGAAGAGCGAACCGCGAAGGTGACGCATTTACTCTGTTATCTGCTGATGAATTAGACCATGCTAAGGCCGTTGAGGGCTATATTGATCAAAAAATTGAAAAACGAAAACTAGATAATTTCAATTATCAGTACACAACTCTTCTAGATGAAGATGCACCTACTCCTGAAAAATTAGCAAAAATTTTCAGGTCTAAAAAAAGAGGTGGGAGCAGGAGAAGAAGACGATAAAATGAAAATCCTATCAATAGATCCTGGTTTGAGAAACACAGGGTTTGCTGTACTAGAAAAAAAAGAAAATCGAGATTCTATCAAGGCGTTAACTTTTGGAGTAATCAAATCTCCAGCAAAACTTAATCAATCATCATGCTTGGTGAATATTAACGACGAGTTGAATGATATTATTAAGGTTTACAAACCAGACGTCTGTGCTGTTGAGGCAGTGATTTATGTTCAAAGCTATAAAACCGCAATAACTTTAGGAGCCGCAAGAGGAGCTGCAATAATAGCTGCTGCTTCAAAAGGTATACCAATATTCGAATATGCTCCTAAAAGAGTAAAGCAAGCAGTGGTTGGAAAAGGTGCTGCCAAAAAAGAACAAGTAGCCTTCATGATAAGAGCACTACTTTCTCTTGAGGAAACCCCTCAAAGCGATGCTGCTGATGCATTAGCAGTTGGTTTAGCTCATCTTTATACCTCGAAGGAAAGCCTTCAACATAGTACTAATGAAGGAAATATTTAACTCTGCGAAATTTTATTTTTAAAGTGAAGGAAAATAAAATTGAAAAACATTGGTTGGGTAGGATTTCTTATAGTGAGGGATTAGAAATTCAAAATAATAAAGTTCAATTAAGAATTGAAGGAGAGATAAATGATCAAGTTCTGCTTTTAGAGCACGAACCAGTGTATACCATTGGAAGAACCAAAGATCATAGCAGCCTTCCAGATGAACCAGCTAGTCTTCCTCATCCCCTCTTTATCACAAATCGAGGAGGAAAGGCTACCTATCATGGACCAGGCCAATTAATTGGTTATCCCATTCTCGATCTCAAAAACTATAAGCAAGATCTGCACATTTATTTAAGGTCTATAGAAAATTCTTTGGTGAATACATGCCTTCACTACGGTATCAAAGCAAACACCAAGGATGGGCTAACCGGAGTATGGTGTAATAGTCGAAAAATAGCCTCAATTGGAGTTGGAGTTCGTCAATGGGTTTCAATGCATGGTTTTGCCATTAATGTAAATGGCGATCTATCTCCATTTAATGAGATCACTCCATGTGGAATCAAGGATGCAGAAGTAACGAACATTGAAAAAGAAACTGGAAGTAAAGTGAATTTACAAGAGTTCTCAGATAATGCTTTCAAATACCTTTCAGAGGAACTTTCAAAACTCTATAAAGTTCAATAATTAAATATCAATTGTATTCCACCGAAACTCTTAGGAATGTCTTATTTGAAGAGCCAACTGGTTCTTTCATTCTAAAAGTTAACACTTTAACAACATCCTCAATAAAAGTTTCTGAAACCTTCACCATTTGATTGTTAGCATCAATCCAATTTTTCCCGTCAGTAGATAATTCTATAGTATATTTAAGTGCATTATCTGAATTACGCTGAAGAAACCTAAGACTTAAGTGCTCCTCTCCTTCTATAACAACTGAACCAGGTGTAGGCACAGCTTCTACAGAATTAAAGTCTATTAAATCCAATCCAAATGCATAGGTTAGAAGATTATTAATAACTTCACCTTCTTTCACAGAAAGCGGATTTATTTGTTCTCTATTCTTCATCCAACTAAGGAAAGGTGAAGTTGTTTCTATTCTTCCAGGCGATCCTCCAACAGAGAGACTAGCAGTCCAATTTAATGGATTTGAAAGGCCTCCAGAAGTGGGATTAAGCAATATCAATGACGTCCCATCCTGATCTGGTGATACCGGCCATGGAGCAGAATCATTATAATCAAAAGAAAAAACAACTAAACCCTCACTATCAGTAAGAGTAATTACCTCACCCCCATTACTTAGACTACCCTCGCCCCATTCACCAATAATCAGGTCACCTAAATCTGATCCATACCTGGATTTGAATGCCTCTAAATTTTTGACTAATAATTTATATGAACCCGGTTCAATCGAAACTTTATCGATAACATATTCAGAAAACGGATCTCCATCAGTAAATCTAAATCCATCCAGGGCAATTGAGTCCTCACCCGAATTAAACAATTCAATAAATTCATATTGCTCTCCACCCTCAGGCTTATACATCAGTTCAGAAACCACCAAATCACCTGAATGCATTGATGCAGAGGATGGTAAAGACAATAAAACATAATCGAACATTACGTTCAGTTCTAATGGGGTCTGGGTAGCAGCGAACGGCCCTCCATCAATAATTTTGCTACCTTCAGGAAGACTTAATCGATAAACTTCTTCAAACACGTTTTGAGGACGCCATTCAAAAACCAAATCATTCGCTTCTCTCCTTATCCGAATAACCATATCACTGGTCAGTTTATAGTTCGATGAAAACAAAGCCCCAGTAGTTGCAGCTGGAGTAACCTGAATAACAGATAACTGATTTCCAGATTTATTACCTAATCCATACCGAAAACGCATACCTTCGCGCTCAACCTCAACCATTAAACCTGTCATAAAATCACCAAATTGGAGACCATATAAATCGAGCTTTGTTTGAAGCATCCAATCTTCATTATCAGGCAAGTCTCGCTTCACCCATGGATGAATCGTTCCCCCCAAGCCTCCACCACCAGCACCTGCTGGCTGAGCCGCAATATCTAGAGTAGCTCCAACAACAACATCAGAACTTCCAGGGCTTGAGTTGTGAAGATCTATTGCAAATAAATTCTTTCCTTCAACCAAAAAACCTGACCCATCAATGGAGGTAATTGGTAAAAGTTTTTTCTCATCTCTGAAGGGAATATTGCTACTTGCTCGCGTTTTCCAATTTACTTCTTCAGGGTATGAAGGTAGACGAACTCTAGTTATTTCTTGTCCGTTTATCCAAAATCGAGCACCATCATCAAGGATAGCCTCTATATTTATCATCGAACCGATAGGATCGTCGTTGAATTGAAACTCTTTCCTAAAATAATAAGTCAGTAAATTATTTGAAGAATCTCGTTGTAAAGGAGTTTGAAGTCCAGGATCTGGAAAAGTTCCAGTATCAACTCCGAAAATTCCAGCCCCAGTTGACCATCCAGAATCATCATATTCTAGAGTTGAAAAATCAGGACCAATATTTTCATTCTTATCATTATATTTCCATTCATCTGTCAATTTTATATAACTTTTAGCTTCAGGTAATTGAACATTAGGTAACCCTAATGGAAAATCTCGGTATCCTGGAATTCTTATATGAAGCTGGCCCTCTAAAGTCTCAAGGTTATAAACAGCGCGTTCTGGAGTATTATCCTCAACATCTATGTTTTGTAACTCCCAAAAATCATCCAAGTAGTCATCTTTAAATGAACTAAACCCTTGGTCGCCATATACAACAATTTCCCTAGCTGTATTAGACTTACTCCCATCTTGGTCATTTATTTCAAGATTTAAAACATAACGCCCAGGCTTGGAGAAAGATATAATTGCATTTGCTTGATTCGCTGAAATTGACGTACCAGATTCTGGAGTGAGAGACCAACTATAAACAATTTCTGTACCTTCAGGATCAAAACTTGCAGACGCATCAAATTCAATAGAATCAGTCATCATTAGATTACGTGAAGATGGATTTGAATCCACAAAAATGACTGGTGGCGAATCTGCCCTCTTAGTAATTTTAAACTCTTCTGAATAAACTATTTTTCCTTCATGATTAACTCCCTCAACAATTAAATCATTCTGACCTTCCTTCAGTTTTATACCACTAAGCGTCCAAGCCGTAGTACTTGTCCATTCGCACTGAGCAGCAAATTGACCTGCAATTCGGATGTCATAAACAGTCGATGGGCTTGTTCCATTCAGGGTTAAATTTGAATTACTAGTAGGTGAATTTCTCGTATTAATTTTAAAATCTGTCCTGAATGGACTTCCAATGAAATTCTGAGCAGCTCTTTCTCTTGATCTAAACCAATTCCTATAATGACTTGATGTCATAGAAATTCCGGTTCCGGCAACAGCCTCTGTCTCAAATTGCATCCATGCTTCAGTTAAGGCCGAATCTTTAGTCAACTTGGTTAAAAGCTCGGTTAAATAATAATTCAAATGCCTTCTTATATAAGGCTTATCAAAATAAGTTCGAATTCCGCTTAGCCCGCCTAGAAATGTTTCTCCAGCATTCCCAAAAACCCTATCACCATCCCAATGAATCAACATCCATTTACCTCCCTTTGGTCTGTAAAAATAGGCGTTTTTACCTCGATTTAATGTAATTGTATCCCAGTCAGCATCGTATCCTCGAACAGCGGCGTTAATGCAAAGCATATCCCTGTCGGCCATTCTACTGATTGATTCTTCATCAAACTTTCGAGTTCCAATGGCCTTAACGAATTCAATAAAATTACTGTAATCATAATCTTGCTCACGCGAACGCATCAACCATTCAGAATGATATTGGACCGGATTGTCACTGTTTTTATAAGACCAATCAGCATTTCTGGATTGCCTCGCATTACCATCATCACTCGTAAACCTCCACTCATCATCAATTCTCAAAAGAGTACCTTCACTACCATTCTCAAAATTTCTATTCAAAAAATCGTTCGATATCGGCTCATGATTTTCCCTAAGTTTAAAAGCATCTCCATTCACAGCAAAATGAACATATTCCATCTCATTAACAGGATGACCTAACTGATAGAGAAAATGGCGAGCAATTCTATCATCATAAAATCGAGGAGTTCCACTTCCCTCTGAAGTTCCAGAAGCATCGAAAACATTTCTTCTTCTTTCCCTAAAAAGCCTATCACCAGGGAGCTTCCATTTACCATGAGCTAGTGAACTTCCTCCATCTCTAGTGAATGGACTTCCACTTTTACGTATTTCCGCATTGTAAAATATTTCACTTTCATTAGCAATAAAAGTGGCATTGAAATAATGGTTCGACATACGAGGAAACTTGTAATCATAACTAGATCCACCACCAGAACTTAAAGCTCTTCTGTCATAGTTAGAAAGTATTAATCGTTCCCTTAGGAGATTATCTTTCATTTCTCTCCCATCTACAATGAACATTGCAGGCCGCTCGGGTCCCAACTTTGGCATCATGGTTATTTGATCATCTTTAGATGACACCTCGACATAAAACTGTGCGATATTTCCCTGTCTGTTATAATTAGAAAGGATAGCTGTGTATACCCCATCATTGGCTATCAAATCCCCACCTGAAGAACCATCATCATACATTGTACTTCTTCCCCAATTACCATTCCCGTTGGTACTATCTAGCCGATGCCTAACCCTAACATATTCTATCTCCGCCGAAGATTTTACTTTTGCAGTTATTTTAACTCTATCCGTGGGTTTTGGAACCGCTGGACTATGAAATACATCAAAAAGAACTGGAGCTGATGAACTAATGCTTTGAGAGTTTTTTGACCCCGGAGTCCCTAAATTATTTGGTATTGGAATGTGAAAAGATGTACCGAATCCATGATCAAGCGTTTGCACTATTAATCTCGATTTACCCCAAACCCATCTCGCATCAAAAGTCAGCGTATAATTATCATCAAATGTAAGATTATTTAAGTCAACTTCTGCGCGGTTGGCTTTATTGTCTCCATGCCCATCTGAAACAAGATTCAATGTACCGTTATCAACAAAACTAGCCCAGTGCGTCCCTTGGCAAACCCAACCCTTAGCACTACTACTATCAGGAGACATGGTGTTAGGGTTTTTAACAAGATTTGCTCCGCTTCCGTTACGCTTAACTGATATATTTTTGATTTCCATATGAGCATCACCGACGAGATGCATATGCAATTCCTGTCCACTTGTGAGTGCTGACCATGTAACACGATCAAAAATATCAGTGTAGGTAAATTTTTGAAATTGTGCCCTACTTGATTCGTCGCTATCTGCCCATGCTACAGGCGAACTGTTATCCATATCAGGATGCTTGAGTTCCATACTACTACCATCCCCATCAGCCTTTTCAGGCCAATCTCCAGAAGGATAGTAATAAACTTCATCAACTAAATTTCCCAAATTATCTTCAATTCTAAGTAACTCTCCTGAATCTCTAAGCTGACCAGAAAAATTTCCAACTACTGGAATATCCCCATAGTGCTTTTTCATCCATTCTGCATTCGCAGCAACAACTAAATATTTTCCAGCCGCTAAAATTGTTCCCTCGGGAAATTCAAAATTGATTCCATCAACAAATTTCCAGCCACTAAGATTCACACTATCCTGACCTTTATTATACAGCTCAACAAATTCAGCCGTTCTCCCATCAGAGGGAGCGTCGTACATAATTTCATTGATCACAATATCAGAATTATATTTTGGATCATTAGGAAGCCCCTTTGTGCTTCCGTCACCTCCATACCATTCCTTACCAGGAGGAAAGGACTGAAAGGATTCCTCATCTAAATCTCTGTCGAATAAATGAGCATCTACAACAGTATCCCCTTGCAGAATAAAAAGATCAATATTCCCGTTATCCTCAACATCAAAATTAGAATCGAACGCTATATATCCTCCTGAATCAACTAAACCGTTAAGAGAAATTCTATCTGAAAAGTCCCTCTTAGATGCAACAGAAAAACCCTCCAAATTAACAGACTGTTGACCGGGAGCATGTAATTCAATCCAGTCCACATTATTATCCTCTCCAAAGTGAATCTCACTAAGAACCAATAAATTAGAGAGGTCCGGAGGAATCGTAGAAATCGCTACATCAGCCCCGAAAACAATATCAGAACTGCCGGATCTTTCATTGTGTATCTCGACAGCCAAAACATTTTTGCCAGTCTTTAGGTATCCAGTAACATCGGATTCCAAAATAGTCTTATATTTGGCTTCACCTCTTATACCTGGAGTTTGCCAATCAATTATTCCTGAGGGCATTGAATTTCGGCCAATCTCTTTACCATTCAAGTAAACAACAATTCCATCATCAAACAGTCCATCCATGATAATGTTGGCTGATCGAAACGGAATTCCCCATTCAAATTCTTTTCTTAAATAATAAGTATACTTTCCTCCTGTAGTCCATGGAGTCTGAAATCCTGGATCAGGCATCTTATTTGAAGCTCCTTCTTTTCCAAAAATTCCAGGGCCTTCATTCCATGCACTATCATCATAATCTGGATTCCTCCATTCAGTTCCGTTATTAACCCCACTTTGATCATACTTCCATACAGAACCAAGGCTGATTATTTTGTTAGTTTGGCCATCATCCTCAGCAGCCCCTGATCCAGGAGTCCCATCAGGCGCAAGACTAGCCCCCCAATTCTTCCAATAACTTGCTCCCCTATTCTGATTAATGAGCCTCAGGGTATGACCCGCTCCATCAGCGGCTATTGGCCACTTTCTTCCATCATCGTTATACTCCACCTCAGCCATGGTAACACCATTCTTGTCCTCCAAAACAATACTCTCACCACCATTATCTAAGTTACCTTCCCAAGGCCCATATATTTTGGTAGAGATGGGAATTTCATAAGCGGCCCTTAATGTTTTTTCGTCAACAGAGGAAAGCAAAATTCTTTCCCATTTTTTTAAAAATGTTCTGGAGGGATCAGCTTCATCAAAGTCTGGAAATACATAGCCAACACCTTCAGTCATTTTCCATTTAGAGATATCCTTAGGAGTCGCTGTAAGATTATAAATTTCGATATATTCAGGTTTGTCACCTCTTGGGTTATAATTAATCTCACTAAAAACAACCTGCTCAGCACGGGATATAAGGCTTAAGAATATAAGAAAAAGAAAACTTAAAACAGCAGACTTGAGGTTAGATTTCATAACTGAGAAAATTTAGAATGAGTAAAGACATGCTAAAATGATGGAAAATTGCCCATTTTACAACCTTACATCTAAATAAGTAAGTCATTTCCATACTAAATATGTCGTGATAAGGTTTAAAAAGTTACTTTTCCCCATAACAATGATTCGCCTTATAACTATTTTTATCTCTTTATTCCATTTAGCATCAACAGCAACAATGGGAAACCCGATCATCTCGGAATTCATGGCTTCAAATAGCACTGTTCTTCCAGACGAAGATGGTGATTTTTCAGACTGGATTGAAATTTCAAATCCAACAAACAATCCAATCGATCTTGGCGGATATCATTTAACTGATGATGGTGACGATCCAGAAAAATGGACTTTCCCAAGAATATCTTTGCCAGCAAATTCAAGCATTATCGTTTTCGCTTCTGGGAAAGACAGAACCGATGCAAAGTCCCCATTGCATACTGATTTCGAACTCAATGCAAAAGGAGAATACCTAGCTTTAATATCCAAGGATAATAAAACTATTCTGACTGAATTTTCTCCAGTTTTTCCTACTCAAAACGAAGACCAGTCATATGGAACAAGTAGCTTTACATCCAATATACCAGAAAACTTTATAGCAAGCGAAAACAAGGCCCTATACCTTGTACCAAACAACGAAGATGCTCTACCCAATGACTGGAACCAATTAAATCCAACATTTGATCTAAGCACATGGTCTAGTGGAACAAATGGTCTAGGCTGGGAAAGTAATAACGGAACATTAAATAGTCTAATCAGAACTAACATCCGAGACAAAATGAGAAGCATTAATGCTTCGGGATTCTTCAGATTTAATTTCAATTTTGAGCCTGGAGACAGACAACTCAAAACCCTATCCCTCAAAACTAGAGTAGATGATGGATACGTAGCTTATCTGAACGGAACCGAAATAGCCTCTTTTAATTCTCCTTCACCATTAACTTGGAATTCAAAAGCCCTTAGAACAGGGCGACCGGATTCAGATATAATTAGAAATCAATCTGAACACGATTTAACAAGCCAAATCAACTTGGTCAAAGAAGGAGAAAATGTTCTAGCGATACAAGCGATGAATAGTTCTGTAAGTGGCTCTGATTTTGTAATCGATATAGAACTTGAAGCAGGAATGGCTAAATCAGGACAACTTTATGCAGGATTTTTTGATAATCCTACCCCAGGAAATCCTAATTCAGAGGGTAATGCAGCAGGACCAATTATAGAGGAATATACCAAGAAACCAGAAAGACCCGAAGCTGGAAAAGACCTAAAAATTGAAGCTTCATTAATTGCTACAAACTCACCAATCAGTTCGGTGAAATTATTTTATAGAACCATGTTTGATGAGGAAAAATCAACAATCATGACTGAAGCTGAACCGGGAAGTGGTAAATTCGAAGGCTTTATTCCAGGTTCATCATTTAATAATGCAGAAATGATACGCTGGAGGTTTGAGGCAATTGATGGACTCGGCTTCAAAACTTTAGAGCCTCCTTATCCAGACCCAAAAGACTCCCACGAATATGTTGGAACTGTGGCAAAGGACCCAAGTGTTAATTCGAAACTTTCAGTCGTTGAAATGTTTTTACGAAGCCCTGGAGCCGCGGGAACCAATAATGGAACAAGAGGATCCATTTTTTATCTTGGTGAACTCTATGATAATGTCCTTTTTACAAAGCACGGCCAGTCCACTGGAGGCTTTGTTAAAAAAAGTTTTAACATCGACTTTAACCGGACTCAACGATTTAGATGGCATCCTGATGAGAAGAGAACTAAGGACATAGACCTCCTAACAAACTGGGCAGACAAATCAAAAGTCAGACATGTTCTGGCGTGGGAAATAATGCGAGAGTCTGGAGTTCATGCCCATTTTGCTTTTACGGTGAGAGTCCAACAAAATGGTGAATTCTTTAGTACTGCAGATTTCGTTGAAGATGCTGATGATATTTATCTTGAAAGAGCAGGCCTTAATCCTGATGGGGCCTTATATAAAGTTTACAGTAACACTCTTTCTTCAGGTGACAGTGGAAACAGTGGAGTGGAGAAGAAAAATCGCAAAGGTGAAAACAATCAAGACCTCACAGATTTTATAAGAGGCATTAATAATGGTAACACCGCTCAGCAGTGGGAATTCATTTATGATAATGTTAATTTACCAATGTGTGTAAACATGGCCGCTGCAAACTGTGTAATAAGAAACACAGACATGCACAGAAAGAATTGGTACATTTATAGAGATACAGGAAGAAGCGACGAATGGGCGCTGCTACCATGGGACCTTGATTTATCGCACGGAAGAAAATGGAATGGCAGCGATACTTATTTTGATAACAAACTCTTCAGCACAGACGTCATAAGAGTAGGAACAGCCGTCAGCCTTGTCCAGAAAATGTGGTCTAATCCTGATGTTAACAAAATGATAATGAGAAGGATTAGAACCCTGACTGATAAGTTTCTTAATCATCCAAACACCCCTTACGAAAATAGATATTATGAAAGACGGCTGGACGAACAATTAGCGCTGATTGATCCACCTGACATTTCACCATCTGATGCCAGACTTGACTTCATGAAGTGGGGTTCTTGGCGTCAGAGTAGCGGAAGCCCTATCTCATACACATCCAATCATCCTGACATTGAAGATATGGCTGAAGGAATTGAGAGGTTTAAAAGCGAATATCTGTCCGGCAGAAGGGCTTATATGTATGGGAGATCAGCAAATTTACCTGAGGCCCAATCAGGTCAAATTTCATACAACTTTAAAACACTCATTGAAAGTGGTGCGCCATCGAAAACCAAGATCCCTACCGATGAAGCCGATGCCTTGACTTGGACAGAGGTTGATTTTGATGATTCTCAATGGTTATCGGGAACAACAGCAATTGGATTTGATAGCAGTCCAAAATACAAACCTTTGCTCGGCACAGACACAAGGGATGCTATGCGTAGAATAAACGCAACAGCATATATTAGAATTGGATTCAATCTTGAAGACCCTCAACAGTATCAAAAATTAAAATTATCAATGAAGCATGATGACGGATTCATTGCTTACCTTAATGGTCAAAGAGTCGCCGAAAAAAATGCTCCTGTGAGCCCGACATGGAACTCCTCTGCCACCACTAATTCAGGAGAAGCAGACGTTAATGAATTTGAGGTGTTTGATATCTCCAATCACCTTAACAAATTAAAAGAAGGTGCCAATATGCTTGCGATTCATGGACTGAACGGCTCAACAGGAAGCAGCGATTTCCTCATAATGCCTGAACTCCACGCAGGGACAGCGGATTCAAATGGAAGTAACGAGCCCAAAATTGAATTTGGGGCCATTGAATTTAACCCGAAATCTTTTGATCAGGATGAAGAATTCATTGAATTAAAAAATACAAATGATATTGCAGTGGACATCTCTGAATGGAGGGTCACAAATGCAGTGGATTTGACAATTCCATCAGGAACAGTAATTCCACCCAATAGTGTTTTATTTTTATCCCCTAACTTGAAAAAATTTAGAGCGAGGTCAGAAAGCCCTAAGGGAGGCGAAAGCCTTTTCGTTGTTGGAAATTACAATGGACATCTTTCCAATAGAGGAGAAACCATCAAATTGCTTGATTCAAATGGCAGAGAAAATAACTCTATCACTTATCAAGGACAACCTAGTCTAGCTCAGTTGCAGCTGGCTATAACCAAAATACATTATCATCCAGAAGGAGATGGTCTCGCAGAATACATCGAGTTAACAAATACAAATCCGGAACGTTCTCTTAACCTTGAAGGCATAAGTTTTTCCGATGGAATTGAGTTCAATTTTAATAATAGTTCAATTAAATCTCTAGCACCAAATCAAAAAGTCTACATCATCAGAGACAACCTGGCATTCGTTAGCGCATATGGAGAGACGCCCACCATCGCCGGATCATTCGAGAATGGAACGGCCCTTAGCAATGGTGGAGAAACCATAAAACTAGAGGATTCGGAAAATGGAACGATTGCCGAAATCACTTATAACGACAAGGACCCTTGGCCTGAAAGCGCTGACGGAAAAGGAAAAGCACTCGGACTAATTGATCCATTGAATGTGATTGATCCTGGAAATCCCGAAAACTGGTCAGCAATTGACCCTAATCCTGAAGCTGAAAGCAATGGTTTTATTGGTAATCCTGAGAGAGACAAAGACCTAGACGGTCTAAATGCTCTAGTTGAGTATGCGATTGGCACCAGTGATCAGTCCTATAATAATAGTCCCCCACTGTCAGTAAATTTTGATAGTAACAGCATTCAACTCACTCATACAATTGATAAATCTGCCGCTGACGTTCAGTTGATTATTGAAACCACAGCAAACCTTGAAGAATGGGTTCAGATACAGACCTTAGGTGAAATAGATATTAAGGAAACCAACATAGGAGATGGGATTGTAAATAGAACGATTACTGTAACCAATCAAAACAAGAGCACTCTTACTCGACACTTTAGAATAAAAGTCGTTAAATAATCATCTTGATCATAAAGGACCGTTAGCGGTGGTTGGCGATCGAATATTAACGCCAGTCTTTATTCCAGGTTACGGTTCCGTCCTCGGCTGTAGTGCTCCCTTGAATCTTGAATGGAATTGGGGACTTCTTGAACGTGGCCTCATAGACAGCCCTTCCGATGCCGGTTCCACCATCACCGGGGTAAATCTCGATGGAAGCCATCTCATCTACGGAATCATTCCCGACACGAAAATATCCGAAAGAGCCTGCGCTACCGCTGGCCTTGAGGTAGACCCAAACTCTCGCAAATCGGTGGCTCTTCGGATCAGTCTGGATTCGGGCTTGGTCAGGCTCGAAAGCAACCGCCCGTGGATGCGCCCAAACTTCGCCAATACGCTTGTAGTCTCCGTCTCGATTTAGATAGACAGCCCAAGGACCACCCATCGTTCCGAACTCCTCCGGGCCGCCCGACAGCAACATATCATTCGTTCCATCGCCATCGAGATCTACGATGATTCGGGAACGCTCAACATACTTCACTTTCCCTGTCGGGTCGGGCTTAGCCTTCAGCGACGGATCAGCAGCGAGCACTGGGATAGACCCGATGAACAAGAGTGCGGCGATAGTCTTCATTTTATAATACTAACATAGCAGTAATTCATAAGGAGAATGCAACACTTTAGGTTATGATAAGAGACTTTCAAATAACCTCTAGCCCCTCATCCATTGTCCCTTGTTCGGGGATTTTGTGGGGTGCCCGTAGTCCAAGTGCCACTGAACCTGTCGAAATAATTACTTTACCTACTATAACCAGAAATAAGTGGCTTATAAATGAAAGGGAATCCTGTAAGACTATTTCTCTTCTTCAAGGATTCACTAGCGTTACCTAGTACAACAATGGACTCAACTGAAAAATATCCAATAATCTCCTTAAACAAATCATGCTTCGGTCCATTTTCAGAAACAAATAAATCAACATGGGTTAAATTTGCCTCTGAATTTTTGTATCTCTCTATAAGGGTTACTTTGTTGTCCTCTGAATTAAAGAAACTCCATCCGAGTGCATCTGGTTCGACTTTATCGACTTCGTTTTTGTAGCGTTCACAAAACTCTAATATTTCTTTGTCACTTCCTTTGTTTATTTTCAATTCAACAATTACTATAATCTCATCAGGGTTATAATTTTCTTTGGATGAAGATTTTTTACTTACAATTGTAGGAGATGTGATCGTTTTACAGTTACTAAAAAGCAAAGCAGTAAATAATATAGCTGGACCATATATGAGTTTTTTCATATTGCAGTGTTAGCACGTTGTATTTGATCACACAATTGACATTTCTATCTATAATTGATCAATGATCTCATTGGTCACGTGCCATGGACTCTTATAATTTAAAGAAATAATTATAATATATTAGATCTAGTTAAGGTGTTATTTTTATAAAATATGCTTTCATTTGATTTTCTGATCGGTCACCTTCTTCTTGAAGAAAGTGCAGACCAACAGGCATGGCTTAACGCTGCTATTATTCCCTCATACTGGTGGCATTGGTCAAATTATGCATTGGGATTGTTTTGTGGTATTAATGTTTATTTCCATATTCAACCCAAGCAACGACCATCATTCGTGCCACCCAAAACGTTTTCTAATAAATCAATAAGTAGTTTGGGATTTGGTATTTTAATAGGATTCGTATTTAATATTGGCTTCCTTCTGTGGCACCAATTTATGAGCGGTCACCCAAGTTAATTAGTGAAATCGATGAACCTCCTGATTCACGGTCCCTTGTTCGTGGATCGTGTGGGGTGATCTATGGGCTAAGATTTTTTGATTTTTTTTTCACAGAGGGATATATTGTATATAGCAGACTGTGAGAAAAATACCCAGTAAGAGGGGTGGTGTCTCGAAGGTTTAGGAGTTGGAATCTATTTTCTCCATAGCAAGTACAGAGAAACATATCCCTAAGAGGAACAAGATCGAAAGACAAGAGACTAATCAACCAAGGCATCATTAGTCGGGGTCAGTGAATAAATTACATCCTGCCAGTTCAAGTAGAAGAAGTATTATAACTATAAAGCCATAAATTGAAATTTTGATTACATGCTTATTGGCTAAAACGTTCCTAAACCATTGTTTCCAAAATTCCCAAAACTTCATATCTAGAAATAATGATCAAATAAATAGACT
>CEUK01082721.1_pt1 | contig 14889 bp, 15 predicted proteins | sample 356451 | NCBI WGS metagenome assembly CEUK01 (sample SAMEA2622843, study PRJEB7988) | marine metagenome | isolation source: saline water (ENVO:00002010), including
CATTGCCCATCCTTTTGCGAATCCATTTATTGTGAATACCCTATCTCTCAGATCATCAGCTAATGATGCTAAACTTTCATGTTTGAAATCCTTTTTTAAAATTAATTCATAAATTTCATCCGATAGGATATTCAAATTTTTGTTATTTTTGAGTAGATTTAATATCTCAATAAGTTCTTTTTTGCTAAATACCTTTCCTGTTGGGTTATTTGGAGTATTTATTACAATAAATCTAGTTTTTGTTGTTAATTTTGACTTTAGAATATCTATGTCAATTTTAAATCCATCTTCGGGTGATGAATCTATTGTTACTGGGACACCTCCTGAAATCCTAACCATCTGTGGATAACTAAGCCAATACGGTGCAGGGATTATTACTTCATCACCTTCATTAAGCATTATTTGAAATAAATTATAAATTGCTTGCTTAGCTCCATTAGTAATCATTACATTTTTAAAAGTAACATTTATATTGTTTTGAGTTTGTAGTTTATAAGCGATAGCTTCTCTTAGTTCAATATCTCCTGATGCAGGTCCATATCTTGTAAAACCATCATAAATTGCTTGGCTTGTAGCTTCAATTACCTCAACAGGAGCCTCAAAATCTGGTTCTCCAGCACTTAAATTGCATATATTTTTTCCCTCTTTCGCAAGTTTTTTTGCCTTTTCACTAATTTGAAGAGTAAGAGAAGGTTCAATGGTTTGCGCTCTTTCAGATAAAAATTCTTCACTCATTTTAATTAAAGTGCTTTTGAAATCACTCCACTTTAATTTTAAGAATAAATAAAATTATGACGCAGTTATTTATTTTGAAGTTTTTCTTAATTTTCATATTTTATTTGAATAATTTGTGTGTTTATAGCCTTTTATTTATAAATAATCAATTATTTTTTAGAAAATAACTTTACTGGTTATATTTGTAAATAATTAATAGTTCTATTTGAAAAGCTTAGTTATTGGAGAAGGGAATGTTTTTGCTGACTTAGTAATTGTTGGTGAAGCTCCAGGATCTCAGGAGAATGAGGAGGGAAGACCTTTTATAGGTAGATCAGGGAAGTTATTAAGAAATCTTCTTTTACAATCTGGGATTAACTTATCTGAAGATATTTATTTTTGTAATGTATTAAAGTGTAGACCCACTAATAATAGAAAACCTACAATTGAGGAGATTAAAAAGCATAAGCCTTGGGTATTACAACAGATTCAATTGGTAAATCCCAAAATTGTTATTCTCACTGGTGCTACAGCTATGTACGCAATTCTAGGTATAAAAAAACCAATCTCTTCGATTAGAGGTAAGTGGATTGTAAAAGATGGAATTGAATACAAAACAATTTTTCATCCTTCCTACTTATTGAGATTTTCACAGAGAGAAATTAATAATCCTTATGGATTAACGTTAAAAGATCTTCAAAATGTAAGAAATAGACTATATAATTTATAGATAAGTTGGGTTTTACCTAGATACCTTAGATTTGATGTCTTTAACTAAATCAAAAGAACTTAATAATCTTTCTAAAAGGTATTCAACTCAGATTGAAAGAAGAATAACAAAGACCGTAATGGTAGGAGATGTTGGAATAGGAAGTGAACATCCAGTAAGGATTCAGTCGATGATAAATGAGGATACTATGGATGTAGAAAATGCAGCAATGGCGATAAAAAGACTACACGATGTGGATTGTGAAATTGTCAGACTTACAGTACCATCAGTGGCTCACGCTAAAGCAGTTGGTGAGATTAAGGCAAAGCTGAAAAATAGTGGTATTAACATTCCTCTAGTTGCAGATGTTCATCATAATGGTATGAAAATTGCTATGGAAGTTGCAAAGCATGTTGACAAAGTTAGGATTAATCCAGGCTTGTTTGTTTTTGAGAAATCTGATCCTACTAGAACAGAATACAGTTTTGAAGAATTTGACTCCATAAAGAATACTATTTTAAAAAGGTTCACTCCTCTCGTAGAAGTTTTAAAATCTCAAAATAAGGCCTTAAGAATTGGTGTTAATCATGGCTCTTTATCAGAAAGAATGCTTTTTACCTATGGAGATACACCTTTGGGTATGACTGAGTCCGCGATGGAGTTTGTCAAAATTTGTGATGAGCTTGATTTTCATAATATTATTATTTCAATGAAGGCATCTAGAGCTCCAGTAATGATGGCTGCATACAGGATGATAGCTGATAGATTAGACAGTGAAGGTTATAATTACCCGTTACACTTAGGAGTTACTGAAGCCGGTGATGGTGACTATGGGCGTATAAAAAGTACTGCAGGAATCGCAACACTACTCGCAGAGGGATTGGGGGACACCATTAGAGTCTCACTTACTGAGGCTCCTGAAAAAGAGATACCAGTTGGCTATTCAATTTTGCAATCTTTAGGACTTAGAAAAACTATGGTTGAATATATTAGCTGCCCTAGCTGTGGAAGAACTTTGTTTAATCTTGAAGAAGTTGTTAATAAAGTAAGAGATGCTACCTCACATTTAACTGGGTTGGACATCGCTGTGATGGGATGCATTGTTAATGGACCAGGTGAAATGGCAGATGCAGATTATGGATATGTGGGTAAAGGAAAAGGAACCATTGCACTATATAGAAGAAAAGAGGAGATTAGAAGAGTCCCAGAAGATGAGGGTGTCCAAGCTTTAATTCAACTTATTAAGGATGATGGCAAGTGGATTGAACCTGAATAAAAATTTTAATTAATGTTAGATACTAATTTTCAATTCTCTTTTATGAAGGGGGTAAATAAACTTTGAATTTTAAAAATTCTTATAAAGTCAAGTCTTTTTTGTTGTTTCCAATTTTTTTTTCGGGAGTAATTTTTGGGTATTCTGTAGAATCCTCTATTTTAAAAAATAGTAATAAAGAAGTCATAGACCATGTATGGCAAATTATATATAGAGACTTTTTGGATTCTGATGGAAGTTTTAATAAATCTAACTGGATCAAAGTAAGAAAGAATTTACTTTCAAAAAAATATCCAAATTCAGAAGTTGCATATAAAGCGATAAGAGAAATGTTGTCTAAGTTGAATGATCCCTATACTAGATTTTTAGATCCCAAGCAATTCAATGAGATGAGAATTGATACCTCCGGAGAATTAACTGGAGTTGGGATTCAAATTATAAAAGACACTGATGCAGATGAACTTATTATCGTAAGCCCAATAGATGATTCTCCTGCAGCCCAAGCAGGTATAAAGGCTAAAGACCGAATAATATCTATTGATAATATTTCAACGAAAGGTTTAGATATTGAAGATGCAGTAAAACTTATAAGAGGTAAAAGAGGAACTAAAGTGAATCTTGGAATCTTGAGAGATGGTAAAAATCTTTATAAGACACTAGTAAGGAAAAAAATTGAGATTAAGTCTGTTGTTAGCAAGATAAACAATACAAAAGAAGGAATACTGGTTGGGTATGTAAGAATTAAGCAATTTAATGCAAATGCATCAAAAGATATGAAAAGAACTCTTGTAGATTTGGAAACAAAAAAAGTCTCAGGTTACGTTTTGGATCTAAGAAGTAATCCAGGAGGTTTATTGGATTCAAGTATTGAAATTTCTAGACAATTTATCAATAATGGAATAATTGTTAGTACTTTATCTAAAAATGGTTTAAAAGTAGTAAAAAAAGCTAATGGAAGTGCTATTACTAAAAAGCCACTAGTTGTATTAGTTAATGAAGGTTCAGCAAGTGCTAGTGAGATATTATCAGGAGCAATTAGAGATAATCAAAGAGGAAAATTAGTAGGAAAGAAAACATTTGGTAAAGGGCTTGTACAATCTATGAGAACTTTAATCGATGGATCTGGATTAACAGTTACAGTTGCGAAATACTTAACTCCTAATGGAACAGATATTAATAAATTCGGAATCACTCCTGATTTAGAAGTTAATATGAATCTTACACCTATACTTCCAGAACAAATTGGAACAAGGCGAGATAAACAATACAAAGCAGGCGAAAATCTATTACTAAAAGCCATAAAAGAGCAAAATTCTTTTAAAAGCTATTTACCAGATATAAATAAATTTAGGGTACGATCAAAGAAAGGATCCAATGTTAAATATGTTCTTTAATACGCCTAAAAGCTCATATCTAACATCCTTTTAATTGGGATATAAGCTTTTTTTATTATCTCAGGATTAAGTTCTATAGAAGGATTCTGATTTGTGATACAATCAAGAATTTTTTCCAAGGTATTTAATTTCATGTAGGGACACTCATTACAATTACAACCTTCAATGTCAGGCACTTCAATGAAAAATTTATTGGGTTCTTTCCTTTTCATTTGATGAATTATTCCGGGTTCAGTGAGCACCATAAAGGTCTTAGATTCATCTGTGCTTATAAAATCAAGTAACTTGCTAGTTGAGCCGATATAGTCTGCAAGCACTAGCAAATTCTGACTACATTCTGGGTGAGCGATAACTTTGGATTCTGGATGTTCAAATTTTAATTTCATAAGAGCCTCTTCGCTAAAAGTTTCATGTACTATGCAACTACCTGGCCAAAGTTTTAAATCTCTTCCTGAGTTCTTTTGGACCCATCTACCAAGATTTTGATCAGGAGCAAAGATTATTTTTTTTTCTTTTGGTATTTTATTTACCAAAGAAACTGCATTACTACTAGTACATATAAGATCACTTTGTGCTTTGACTTCAGCAGTACAGTTTATATAACTAACTACATAATGTTCAGGATTGGCTTCCCTGAATTTTCTAAATTCTTCAGAAGGACAGTCATTTGCTAGTGAACAACCTGCATCTATATCAGGCAATAAAACTGTTTTATCAGGGCAGAGGATTTTTGCAGTTTCTGCCATAAAATGTACACCACAAAAAATTATTACATCTGCATCAGTATTTGCAGCTTTTCTTGATAGCTCAAGTGAATCGCCAATGAAATCAGCGATGTCTTGTATTTCAGGAGCTTGATAATAATGTGCGAGTATTATGGCGTTGGCATTTTTGCACAACTTCTTAATCTCAGAAATTAATTCTTCTTCTGTTCTGATAGATCCTTTATTCGGTTTAGAAGTTGTGCTTGTCAGGATTTAGAATGTATCTTGATTAATTATATGCTTTAAATAAGAAAATTCTGACAAATTTAAAAATTGCTATTATTGGTGACTGTCACGGACAATGGTCTGAAAAGGATATAAAGATTTTATCGATTATTAATCCTAATTTTGTTCTATTTGTAGGAGATATTTCTGATGGAGATATCAAGACTATCAAAAAAATAAATTATCTTGATATCCCTGCATTCGTAATATTAGGAAATCATGATAGAGGTTTCGATAAATCTGGCGATAAGCTTTTAAAGCAAATTCGTATTCTTAAAGAAAAATATTGCTGTTGGGACTTAAGGCTTTTTAATGAAAATATTAATATTTTAGGAGGAAGACCATGTAGCTCAGGAGGAGGCTTTTATCTCTCAAGAGAAGTTCTTGGGGTATATGGACCTCTGACAGAGAACGACTCAGCAAAAAGAATAATTGACAACGCTTTAAAGTCTAGAAAAGATTTGCCCCTAATTCTTCTCGCACATTCAGGCCCAACTGGATTAGGTTCAGATCCAAATAGTATTTGTGGTCGAGACTGGAAAATACCCTCTTTAGATTGGGGAGATAGAGATCTATCTATTGCGTTAGATAAAATACAAAAGCAAAGATTTGTAGATCTGGTTGTTTTTGGCCATATGCATCATTTATTGAAAAGGAATCAAGGGTATAGAAAAATGTTCAAATTAGATAAAAGAGGTACTGCCTATTTAAATGCTGCAGTTGTTCCAAGATATAATTATGGATTAGATGGAAACTTATCGGTTAATTTTTCATGGGTAGAGTTTAATAAAAATAAATTAATTTATGTTTCTCAAAGATGGTACTCAGAGGAAGGTGAATTGAAAGATGAAAAGATTTTATTTAAGCAAGAATCTTAAATAGATTATTTAGATTTCTGGTTCTTTATATCTTGAAAATAAAGTTTGCGATAACAAATAGCCACATATCGCAGCAGCAGTAAATGCTAGACTATTTTTTATCAAGGGAAGAACATTTGTTGTACGTGAAAGAATAGGTGCTAAACCAAAAATGCCAAATAGCATACCCCACAAGGGAGATAATAAAGCTAAAAAACCAATAGAAATAAATTCATTATCCTTTCTTGGGGCAGCTGAAAATCCTGCAACCAAACCACCTAAAATCGAAGTACACAATGTCCAGATATATTGTTCTTTTGGAAGACCTGGTACTACCTGACATCCTCCCTTATTTAAGCATATTTTGACCGCATTAATTGCATCTAAGACAGCACCATCCTCTCCATGATCTCGTACATAGTATTGGTTCCCAAATCTGGTTTGTAGTTCAACCCAAAATAAGCGTGGCAAGAAAGGAAAGTATGCGTCTCCAACATTGAAGTTTAAAAGATTTCCCCCTCTTGGATCTGCTATAACTAGTAAGCTTGTATCATCAAGATTCCAAAAATCTTTTATAGCTAATCCTGGAGTACTTTCAAATTGTGAGAGATATTTAATTTTCCAGCCGCTTTCTTTCTCGAATTTATTTAAGTTATCTTCTAGAGATTCTTTTTGGCTGGGACTTAAAGTTTTTGCTAAATCGATGATGGGAGTATTTTCTTTAGGTAAAAGTTCTGGATTATTAATAGCAAAGGATGGATTATTAAAAAAGACTATAATTATTAATAGAAAAACACTACATACGTAGTTAATCTTTGTAAACATAGCAAAATTTCATCTATTCATATTCTTACTTATGAAAAGGTTTCCTGCGAATTGTCCAGAGTGGTTACAAAAAAAATTTTTAAAAAATGGTGGAACTATAAGCTTTCATGAATATATGAATATTGTTCTTAATGACTCTCTTGAGGGATATTACGGAAGTGGAAAAGCAAAATTAGGTATTAAAGGAGATTTTGTTACATCTCCTTCTATGTCGGATGATTTTTCTTTTTTTTTAGCAATGCAAATTATGCAATGGGTTAAACAAATATTAAATGGTCTAAAAATAAATAAAACACTAACAATACTTGAATTTGGTTCTGGAGATGCTTCTTTGATAAAAGGCATAATTGATTATTTTTTTAAAAATGAAAAAAATATTCTTCAAAAAGTTTCTTTTGTATTAATTGAAATTAATAAAGGCATGATTGATAAACAAAGAGATAATTTGAGTGATTTTATTGATAAAGGAGTTGATATATCTTGGAGTGATTTTAACGATTTGGGAGATCAAAGTATTAATGGTATTATCATCGCTCATGAAGTCTTAGATGCATTTCCTGTTGAGAGAATTCAATACTTAAATGGTCATATTTACAGGCAAGGAATATCATTTATTGAGGAGAAAGGATATCTAACAACGCAATCAATACCTCTTAATGAAGAAATAAAAGAATACTTAATTTATCTAAAAGAAACTATTGGAGTATGTTTACCGCCTCAAGATGCACCAGAGGGATGGGCGACAGAATTACATATAAATAATTCTGGTTGGTTAAAAAGAGTTTATGAAAAATTTAATAAAGGAATTTTACTAATTATTGATTATGCTATTGAATCATCAAAGTATTATTCGAAAAATAAATTTGATGGAACACTTCTCTCATACAGAGCACAAGTTGCTACTAGTGATTTTCTTCAAGACCCAGGTGACTCTGACATAACAGCTCATTTGTGTAGTGATGTTTTAATTAATCAAGCAAAATCAAAAGGGTTTAAATTTTTGGGTTTAATTAAGCAAGGAGAAGCCCTACTATCCCTTGGATTATCTCAAAAACTTTATGAAATTCAAGATAGCTATCAGAATGATTTATCTAAAGCCTTGCATAAAAGAGAGGCATTATTGAGATTGGTAGATCCAGTTTGTTTAGGTGATTTAAAATGGTTTATTTTTCAAAAAACAAGTGGGACAAAGAAATTTGACTCGAAATGTATATGTTAATTAAATAAATACATGAAATCAGAGTCTCTTATATTATCGTAAATATCTACTTTTCCAAGTTTTGTAGGCAAAACAAATCTCATTTTGCCTTCTTTTACTTTTTTGTCTCCCATAAGAATCTTAAGAATCTGATCCTTTGGTATTTGAGGTATTTTTACAGGCAAACCGTATTCTTGAATAAGCTTGTTTTGCCTTTTTAATTCATCTTTCTTCCATAAACCTTTCGTTACTGCTATCTCGCCTGCAATTCTCATCCCAATAGATATTGCTTCACCATGAAGATATTCTCCATATCCGCATAGATTCTCAATTACATGTCCAAAAGAATGTCCATAGTTCAAGATGGCTCTAACACCACTTTCTTGTTCGTCCATTCCAACTATATCTGACTTGGTTTGAACAGATTTTTTTATTATTTTTACCAAGAAAAGCTTATTTAAATTAGTTATTTGATTTATATTATTTTTATTTTCTAAAAATTCAAAAAGTTCTTCATCTTTTATTATTCCATATTTAATTATTTCTGCCATGCCAGCATTGAATTCTCTTTTTGGTAAGGTTTTAAGAGTATCAATATCAATAAAAACGGCTTTAGGTTGATGAAATGCACCAATAAGATTTTTCCCTTTAGGATGATTTACAGCTGTTTTACCTCCCACTGAAGAATCAACCATTGATAAAAGAGTTGTTGGAATTTGAATATAATCTATACCTCTTAGCCACGTTGCAGCTGCTAATCCCGTGATGTCACCAACAATCCCACCTCCAAGTGCGATCATTAATGAACCTCTTTCAAGTCCGTATTCATAGGCAGCATCATAAATTTCATTTAGAGTATCAACATTCTTGTAAGTTTCTCCAGCTTTTATTAAAAATAATCTTGCAGAGAAATTCTTAAGTTTAAGACTTTGAATTACTCGCATTCCAAAAAGATTAGCAATCTCTTCATTTGAAATTATTAGTATTTTTCTATTATTTTTAATTCCCAATTCACATAATTTTTCTCCAATTTTATGTAAAAGCCCTCCTTCTATTGTCACCTCATAGGACTTTGTTTCAATAGGAACTAGAATCTTATCTTTATTCACAATAATTCAAAATGTAACAAGTAATATTTATTGATATTTATATTTTAATCATATCTAGATTAAGAAATTACATAAAGATTCTTAGTTGTTAAGAATTAATTTTCATAATAAAATTTTTATATGTTCAATAAAAGTAATATTAATCATTATAAAAAACCTTATTCCTTAGGAATTATTGGTGGTGGACAATTAGCATTAATGCTTGTTGAGGCAGCAAAAAGTAGAAATATTAAAGTATGTGTCCAAACAAAATCACTAAGTGATCCAGGAAGCTTAAAAGCTGATTTAGTAATTGAGGCAGATCCTCTGCAATTAAAAGGTAATAAGAATTTAATTAAAGAGTGCGATAAAATAATATTTGAAAATGAATGGGTAAGAATTGATAAATTAAAAGAATTAGGATCAGATGATTTATTTGTTCCAAATTTAGAAGCATTAGCCCCTCTAGTAGATAGAATCTCACAAAAAAAATTTATTAATAAATTGAATTTACCTACACCTAAATGGATAACTACAAGAGAATTTAAAAAACTAACTGAAGAATCTAGAGACCAATGGAAATTTCCTCTTATGGCGAAAAGTTTTAAAGGAGGCTACGACGGAAAAGGCAATAAGAAAATTACCAATAAAAAAGAATTTGACACTTTTTTATCTAAAACTTTTTCTGAAGATTGGCTTTTAGAGGAATGGGTTGATTATCGAAATGAGTTTGCTCTAGTCGGATCTAGAGACAATTTGGGCAAAATAAGATTATTTCCTATCGTAGAAACCTTTCAATCAAATAATGTATGCCATTGGGTTCTTTCTCCTGCAAAGACCAATTATGAAATTAATCAATTTGCTTTAAATATTTTTTCTTCGATAGTAAATGAATTAAATTATGTCGGTGTTTTGGGAATTGAATTCTTCTTTGGAAATAGTGGTTTGTTAATAAATGAAATAGCTCCAAGAACTCATAATTCTGGGCATTTTTCTATTGAGGCATGTAATACCAGTCAATTTGATCAACATATTTGTATCTCCTCTGGAGTTCAACCACCAGAAATTAAAATGAATTGTAATGGTTCTTTGATGGTTAATTTACTTGGATTAAAAAATCACCATTTATCTATGGAAGAGAGAATTAAAAAACTTTCCAATATTGAGGGTGCTAATTTGCATTGGTATGGAAAGTCAAAAGAAAATCTTGGAAGAAAAATGGGGCATATTACTTTTTTACTAAACGAAATAAATTTTGAGAAGAGATTGTATAAGTCTAAAAATATCATTAAAAAAATTAATAAGATTTGGCCCTCTCCACATGAATATTGAAATAAGTTAATATTAAAAAGCTGCTTTATTGGTTAAATTCTTTAATGTGCTCTGATCTACTCTTTTTCGATTTGTGGAGTCTGTCGTGACGCAGACGTAAACCAGCCATGTAGCTGGAAACGAAAGCCCACTTTGATTCCTCTTCTGGTATTACCAGGTCGACGCTCAGAGGATTGACGGTAAGGCAGCACAAAATAATTTATTAAAAATAGTCTTTATTGAAAATTTCAGGCCTTCTAAATTTTTTATTTAAATAAATTATTCTCGGATAAATTTAATTAAAATGCAATGCGTAGAATGACTGATTTACAATGCATTAATTTCTCAATAGATTGAGTATGTTGAGTTATAGGAGGTCTTCCAAAATGGTCGATAGCCTGCCAGAAATTTCGTAAAAAATCAAGTCTAGCTCTATTAACTGCTCCAATTATTTTTTATTAATGTCTAAGCTTACTTCCTCTGCATCGTTTAGGTGCCCTATAGGAAAAAGTTTAATACTAGTTAGTTAAGCCGCAGTTAAGACTAGTTAGTTACTCTTGATATTTCCCATCAATTAAGTTCAAAAAATTTATCAACAAGGATCAATGATTTAGGTGAGTTGATAAGTTTAGATTTAAAAATAAAGAGATTAAAGGGGACTTTTCAATTAGGTCCCCTTTTTTACTTTAATTAAAATACATAGCGAATCTTAGTTGAAAGATTTCAATAGAAATTATTTATAAGGTTTTTAAAAGATGATTTTTAAATTTAATTTCATAGAGATTAAAAATTTTTAGAGATGTTTATATTTTTTATTTAGAAAATATTTGATAGATTCTGTAAATGATGAATTAGTGGTTGAGAATTAAAAATTTATTTATGTTTATCTCGAAATTTTCTTGCCTTTGAGTGACAACTATTTTTATGCCATTCTTTTTGAATAGCTCCAACGAATTTATAAACAAATTCATCTGGACAATTAGTTTCCTCTTGCAGTGAAAATAACTCTTTTTTAATTAAATTATATGTATTAGAAATAATACCTACATTTTGCTCTTGGCTAGGTCTCCAATTTGATTGACCAAATTTCATTGCTTGTATTTTATAAAAAACTATAAAGACAATTTAATTTATTTTTGGGAAGTTGGATAAAGACGACTTATTTTTTGTTTTTGTTTTTCTAGTTTACTCCTTTCGTAATTTTTAGACATAATTCTTCTAATAAATAATTGAGGTATAAGCCAAATAAGTGCTATTGCAATTGCCATGAAAGCAGGATTCTTCCATGTCAATTGAATAATCTTATGAGTTAACTCTTCGCTTAAAATATTCATGATTAAAAATTATTTCGCGGAGAATGATTTTTCATTATCTTAAATAATTTATTTAGTAATTAAAAAACTTTTAGAATTATTATTAATTATATATGAAATTCTAAATATAATTTTTTATTTTAAATACTAACCTATATAACTTTTTGGTTTTAATAAATTTATAGTCTTTCAAGTAAAAATATACTTAATTAAATATTTCTTATCTTATTAATAATAGATAGTCCTTATTAATTAATAATTACTTCTTGTAATCGAATAAAAAAATTTGTTATTAAATCATTTTAAAATTTCTAATTGATGGCTCTAGTCATATTAAATATTTACTTTAAGTGGGTTCGTGAATTTTTTATATAAATACAATTTATATTTATATAAAATGTTTAAATTAATATAGTTATAATTAAAGATTTTGTCTGTTTTTCTAATCACTGGTGCAAATAGAGGGATTGGACTTGAATTATCAAAGCAAATTTGTCATAGAGGTGATAAGGTTATTGCAACTTGCAGGAAGACTTCTATTGAATTAGATGCTTTAGGAGTAGAAGTTATTGAAAATATAGACATTTCTTCTTTTAAATCTATAAGCATTCTTAAAAATAATTTGAATAATATTAAATTAGATGGTTTATTTCATAATGCTGGAATTCTTGAAAATAACTCTTTTGATTCATTAGATGCTGAAAGTATTAAAAGACAATTTGAAGTAAATGCTTTAAGTCCATTATTAATAACAATTGAAATTCTTCCCTATTTAAATAATTATTCAAAAATTGCATTTATAACCAGCCGTATGGGATCCATTTCGGATAATACCTCGGGAGGTTCTTATGGATATAGGATGTCCAAGGTAGCTTTATCCATGGCGGCAAGATCTCTTTCCATTGATTTGTTAAAAAGAAATATTTATGTGGCAATAATTCATCCTGGATTGGTTAGAACTAGAATGACTGGTTTTACTAAAAATGGCATTTCTACTGAGCATTCCGTTAAAGGAATTCTGGAAAGACTTGATCAATTAGATAAAAACAATACAGGTACTTTTTGGCACTCAAATGGTGAAATATTACCTTGGTAATAAATTATTAATTTAAAAATTTGTTAAATTATTATAAATTTATTTCCAAATACTTTCCAATATTAATTCCTTTAGTTATGTTTTAATTAAATTTCAACTAAAGGAGGTGATTCATTGTCGTATCTACCGAAAACTACGGTTACCAGAGAGACCGTGAAATCAGTATCTACAATTAATTCATCGGTCTCTCTTTCTATAATTCATTCAAAAGGTTTTATTATCAATCGTTTTATATAGTAAAAAAAATTTTTAACACCCTATACTTCTATCATATGGAGGAAAAGCTCTGTGGTTTTTAAATCATTGAGCTTTTTTAGTTACTATATCTATTAATTTATTTATAAATGATATTCTTTTACTAAGAGTTGAATTTGAATAAATTTTATTTTCTTCTTTTAAAATTGATTGTCCATTATGGCCTAAGGCTAATGATATAAAGTCTTTATCTTCGCATATCCATTTTTCAACCATCTCATAATTTGTTTCAATATGGAATTGTAACCCATAAGATCTTTCATTTATTTTGAAAAGCTGCTCTTTGCAATATTGACTTGACGCAATTAATTTTGCATTTGGAGGGAGAATTATTCTATCTCCATGCCAATGAAGAACATACATTAAATCTTTTATTATGTTTTTAAGCTCATCATCAATATCATTTTCTAAACTATGAATTGGAGCCCAGCCAATTTCTGCCAAAAACCTTGATGAACTATTCCTTTTAAGTTTTTCAATTTTACCTCCGCAAGCATACGCTAATAATTGTGCTCCAAGACAAATCCCAATAATACTAATATTTTGTTTTAAGGATTTTTTAATCAGTTTTATTTCTTCTTTGAGCCAAGGGTATTCTTCATTGATTTGATTAACCCCCATTGGACCTCCCATAATCAGAAGTAAATCGTTCGTCTCTAATTTAGGCAAATCGTCTCCATTATCAAGGCGATAAATCTTAACTCTATATCCTTTTTCTTCAGCAATGCTTGCAAAAAGCTCTGGACCTTCTCTTTCAATATGTTGTAAAACTACAAGTCTTTTCATTTAAAGATAATATTTAATCTGATCTTATTGAAATTTATTTATAACATTTGAACTTATTAATCGCATTTTTTAATTAATAAATTCTTAATTGTCTTTATAAGAAATAACTAATTATCAAGAATATGCCTCCTAATACAACACTAATTATTGAAAGATCAACTAGAAGATCTTTCCAACCATAACTGTTAAGCATTTTTAATTTATCATCTTCATTCATTAAGTTCTTGAGCCAAGACCAATCTAAGAGCTGGGTAATTGCTATGGCAAAAATAATATGTCCAAAAATGATACCTATTAAGTCGACACCTGATATATTTCTTGAAAAACTTGTTATTATAAATATATTCATTAACTTTTTCCTTTCTCATCAACTGCCTTGGAGTCCTGCTTATATTTTTTCCATAATTTATCAAGATTTTCTTTAGAGAAGCGATTTAACAAATCCCTAAATTGATCTTTAAAAAGCTCATAATTCTGGGAAATTTCGTTTTTTGTCTGTTCATCTAAAAAATTAGAAGTTAACTTGAAAATATACCAACTTGTGGCAATTAGAAGTATTAAACCTATGAGTTGCATTATTAATATTATTTTGTATATTTTACAACTTTTAGTTTGATTTTGAAATCAAAGCTCTTTGTTTATTAAATTTAAACTTTATAACTGAATAATTATCTTTTAGGAATCATTAAACATGAAAAAATCAGTATAAACACCGATTTACTAATGAATATTTAGATAAGAGAATATGATTAGTTCAGAAAGGAGGACCAATTTAATGGTTATTAATCCGCCTGAGATTCTAAGTTCAAGGAAAAGATTTAGAGAGAAGCCGATGAGGGGATAATCGTATAGTTTAAGCTCAATCAAACAATCTGATAAGATTCTCTGGAAAATCAACAGAAATATTGGAGCTTAAGACAAACGATGAATGTCCCCAAAATTTTCTCAAATTAAGTATTTATAAGGAATAAAATTGATTATATCAATCTTCATTACTTTTTAAATCTAAAAAATTTTAATACACTAAAGAGACAAGAAATTGTCTCTTTTTTATTGGTTTAGCCAATGAAAGAAAATCCTA
>CEUK01182155.1_pt1 | contig 14867 bp, 13 predicted proteins | sample 356451 | NCBI WGS metagenome assembly CEUK01 (sample SAMEA2622843, study PRJEB7988) | marine metagenome | isolation source: saline water (ENVO:00002010), including
AATTACAGTATCACCAACTTTTACATTTAAAGGTTCATCTTTTTTCCCGTCCCCAATAGCTATGATCTCGCCTTTTTGAGGTTTTTCTTTTGCCGTATCGGGTATGATTATTCCCGAAGCAGTTTTTTCTTCTGCAAGAGCAGGCTTGATTAAAACCCTGTCTCCTAATGGTTTTACATTTACTGACATTTTCTAAATATTAAGATTATAAAAATTTAATTTTTTCAAGCACATTATATGCCATTTGATAAAATGCGTAAAAATAGTCTTTTTATGCGTCAATTTTACTGATTTCTTGAAGCGTCAAATAATATTTGTCAGCAGATGATGACATGCTGACATTTTTGATTTATTGAATTAGAAAATTACTCTTCTGAACTATCTTGTTGTTCAATTGGTTCGTTTGTATCTTTTGTGTCGAAATCTGCATCTCCGGTTGAAACGGCTTTGGTAGAGATAATACACAAAATAGCTAAAGCACCAATTAAATACCAGGTTACTTTTTCTACAATTTCAGTTGTTTTTTTTGCTCCGAAAGATTGGTTTTGAGAAGCTATGTTAGCATCCAAGCCTCCACCTTTACTATTTTGAATAATTACTACTAACACTAGTAGAACTGAAATAATTATAATTAATATACTTAATAAAGCCATATCTTTAAATCTATTCTGACCTCAAATCTTTTATGAGGGTTGCAAAGTAACTCTTTTTTTCTGGATTTTTCAAAATTAACTGATTATAAATACTTTTTGCCTTCTCTATATTTCCTTGATCAGCATAAACTTTTGCCAAAGTTTCGGTAACAATTTCTTCTGAATCTTCAATACTTTTTTTGGCCATATTTTCAGCAGAGTAAAATTCGGCTTTAGGTTTAATTTTTGGTTGATTTTGAATGAACTGATCAATTAATATTTCAGCTTTTTCTTTAAATTCAATACGTTCTTTTTGTTTGGGACTAAGTTCAGATTTAATTTCTGTCACCTCAGAGGCTTTAATCCATTCTAAAAATGTTTTTGGACGACTGTTTTCCTTATTAATTTCAGTTGAAACTGCGTCAATATCTATCGAAATGGATGCGTCAATAGCCGAATTAATAATCAAATCATCAAGTTCAGTTATTGAATTAATTTGATTAGTTGTATTTATCTCTTCTAAAGATTCATTTGAATGATTTGATTTTTTTGTTGAAATCGTTTCTTTATCTGAGGACTTATTGGCTTTAGGTTCCTCTTGAGTTATAACTTTATCTTTAGTCGAAGTAAGGAATTCAGTTTCTTTTACTGAGACTTTCATTTTTGGTTTCTGAATAATGTAATTTTCCTTAGCTGCTGTTTTTGATATCAACCTCCTAAGAATTCTTCTGTCTGAAATATAAGCTGCTGTTTTTTTGAGTTCTTGTTCAAAAATTACATCAGCATCATTAAGTAATGAAGAAAGGTAGAGTAATCTGATATTTGTTGCATAGGGGAAAGTATCTACTAATTTTTTTAAATCATTTTTATATTCATGACTAATATTAGCGGGATTTTTTAAGAGTCGGTTAAAAACTTTTTTATTCATAGCTTACCATTCAGTCATTGTTTTTTGGTAGATCTGATCTATTAGTTTTTCGGAAATACTTTTCATTAATTTATCTTCTATAGCAGAAAAGTCATCAGTGGATTCGAAATCATCATACATTTCAAAGGTTTGATCGAAATCCTGATTGTTATTTTCTGAGTTGGCATAGGATACTTTAATTTTAATCGTTAAACGATTTAGTGCTACAGTTTCAGCCCCGGTACCTTGAACAGGAGTGATCGAGTAATTTATTATTGCCCCTGTAAAATGGGCATCACCTATTCCATCTGTATACTTTAAATTAGACTCATTTGAAAATTTTTCCTGTAATTCATCCTGGATAACAATAGCTAAATTTGGGTTTACCAGAGTAGCTGTGTTAGTAAAACTCTCTATGCTAAATGTTTGTCCTGGTATTTCTCCACCTCTAAAAGAGTAGGTGACCTTACAGCCTAAAGCAATAAATGATATCGCAACTATAAATAATTTTTTCATTATTGAATATCGTATTCTTTTATTTTTCGATACAAAGTACGTTCTGAAATCCCCAATTCCTGGGCCGCGTTTTTTCTCCTTCCTTTATGTTTGTCAAGTGCTTTGATTATAAATTCTTTTTCTCTTTCTGCTAAAGATAAACTTTCTTCAACTACTTCATGGCTCTCATCAAAGTCATCTCGGTTTGATTTTGTCTTGAAAGGAGAATTAACAGTCAAAGAATAAGCAGAATGATCTTGCGTTATATCCCCATCAGAATCTAATTGCAATTGCTGGTATAAATTTTCAGTGTCTACAACGTTACCTCGATTTTTAACCAACTCAGTAACCACGTTTTTTAAACCACTGAGCTCTTTTTTCATATCAAAAAGGGCTTTATAAAGTATTTCGCGTTCTTTCTTCCATTCAGGATTTTGAGAAGAACCAAAGTCATTTTCATTACCTTTACCAATAATTATTGGCAGATTTGAAGATCCGGCTTCTGGAAGATACTTTAAAAGCTGATTACGCGTAACCAGTCTATTTTCCTCAATAATTGATATTTGTTCAGCAATATTTTTTAGTTGACGAATATTTCCAGGCCAACGGTAGTTTTCTAAAATTTCTTTAGATTCTTCGTCTAAGCGTAAAGGTGGCATTCTATATTTTTCAGCTAAATCGATAGAGAATTTTCTGAATAGCAAATAAATATCCTCTTTACGTTCACGTAATGAAGGTACTTTTATCGGTATAGTATTTAAACGGTAATATAAATCTTCTCGAAATTTACCCTTTTTAATTGCTCTTGAAATATCTAAGTTCGTTGCTGCAACAACTCTTATATTTGTCTTTTGAACTTTAGAAGATCCTACCTTTATGAACTCTCCGGCTTCCAAAACTCTAAGTAATCTGGCCTGAGTATTCATAGGTAATTCACCTACTTCATCAAGGAATATTGTTCCATTATTGGCGACTTCAAAATACCCTTTTCTTTGGTCTACAGCACCAGTAAATGCTCCTTTTTCGTGACCAAATAATTCTGAATCAATAGTTCCATCCGGAATAGCGCCACAGTTTACTGCAATAAAATCATTATGTTTTCTTGAGCTTTGATAATGGATAATTTTAGCAAAACTTTCTTTACCAACTCCGCTTCCACCAGTTACTAAAACCGATAGGTCAGTAGGGGCTACCTGCATGGCTATATCGATGGCGTCATTTAATAATTTAGAGTTGCCAATTATTCCAAATCGTTGTTTTATACCTGTAAGCGTTGCATTCATATAAATTATCAATAGTTTACTATTTCTACAGCTTTTCCAATTAAAGTAGCCGATGTAGATTTTTCAACTTTCACTTTTACATAATCTCCAATCTTGTAGTTCTCTCTTGGGAATATAATTACCTTATTTTGACTGTTTCTACCTCTGAAGTCATTTTCATCACGTTTAGATACGCCTTCAACTAAAACTTCATGGATTTTACTTATTTCTTCCTCGTTTAGCTCTTTATTAATTTGAGTTTGAATATCTATGATTTCCTTTAACCTACTTTTTTTAACATCTTCTGAAACATCATCTTCAAATTTCTTTTGAGCTAAAGTCCCTGGTCTTTCTGAATAAAAGAACATATAGGCAAGTTCGTAACGAACTTGTTTCATTAATTCAACAGTATCTTGATGTTCCTTATCGGTTTCAGAACAAAAACCTGTAATGATATCAGTGGAAATAGCACACGAAGGAATAACTTCTCGAATACGAGCAATCTTAGCATCATACCATTCTCGGGTGTAGGTGCGGTTCATTTTTTTCAATATTCTGGTGTTCCCACTTTGAGCAGGTAAGTGTATGTATTCACATATGTTTTTATAATCTCGAATAGCAAACATGACTTCATCGATAATATCTTTTGGGTGAGAAGTGCTGAATCGAACTCTTAAACTTGGGGAAATTTCAGCCACCATTATAAGTAATTTGGCAAAGTCAATTACTTCATCTCTTGGAGCTTCTCTTAACTTCCTCCCTCTTAAATTTCTATTTTCGGACCACCGATAGGAATCAACATTCTGTCCCAATAACGTAACTTCTTTGTACCCTTTTTTGTGAAGGTCTTTACATTCATTTACTATAGACTCTGCATTTCTTGACCGTTCTCGACCTCTTGTAAACGGAACAACGCAGAACGTACACATGTTGTCACAACCTCTCATAATTGAAACAAATGCAGTAACTCCATTGGAGTTTATTCTAACTGGCTCAATATCATCATAGGTCTCTTCTCGCGAAAGAAGAACATTAACGGCTTTTTGCCCATCTTCAATATCGTCAACCAATTCAGGTAATTTTCGATATGCATCTGGTCCGGCAACTAAATCTACTAATTTTTCCTCTTCTAGTAATTTGCCTTTCAAACGCTCAGCCATACAACCTAAAACCCCAATCTTTACATCTTTTTTCTTTTTAGGGTCGTGTTTAATTGTTTTAAGCCTTTTACGTATAGTTTCTTCTGCTTTGTCCCGAATAGAGCAAGTGTTTAGAAAAACTAAATCAGCTTCTTCCATATTGGTTGTAGTAGTATACCCTTCATTTCCCAAGACAGAAGCGACGATCTCACTATCGGAAAAGTTCATTTGACATCCATAACTTTCAATATACAATTTCTTGCCAGTCTGTGTTTCGTTAAAGGGATTCAATTCTAAAACTTCCCCTTGCCGACTTTCCTCTAACATTTCTTCGTGTTCTCCCATTTTAAAAAATTGTATTACAAAGGTACGTTTTAATTGAATAAATGACAATATGTCATATCTGTAAAAATCATTAACCTATAGGTTAATATATGTATATGATATTTTATCTTCTTAAAAGGATTTGGAACATATTAGATGAAATGCTTTATTTTGCAAATTCCCGCAATGCGAACTATTAGTATTTAAAAACAACATAAATGGCAAAAAATCTAGTTATTGTCGAGTCACCTGCGAAGGCGAAAACAATTGAAAAATATTTAGGCAAAGATTATACTGTCCGATCCAGTGTAGGACACATAAGAGATTTAGTTAAGAAAGGATTGGGTGTAGATACTGAAAATAATTTTGAACCCACATATGAAATATCCCCAGATAAAAAAGCAGTAGTTAAGGAGTTAAAAGATTTAGCTAAGAAAGCTGATGTTGTGTGGTTGGCAACTGATGAAGATCGGGAGGGAGAAGCAATTTCATGGCATTTACTAGAAGCATTGAAATTGGATGAGTCTAAAACAAGAAGAGTTGTATACAATGAAATTACCAAAGATGCCATCTTAAAAGCAATTAATAAGCCCAGGTCTATTGATTTCAACTTGGTTAATGCACAACAGGCGAGAAGAGTGCTGGATAGGTTAGTTGGATTTGAATTATCTCCAGTTTTGTGGAGAAAAGTCAAGCCATCACTATCAGCAGGTAGAGTTCAATCTGTAGCTGTGCGCTTGATTGTTGAGCGTGAAAGGGAAATTCAGGATTTTGTTGCTGAAAGTTCCTTCAGAATTGTTGCTTATTTTGATGCAAAAGGAAATGTTTTCCAAGCAACACTATCTAGAAATCTAAAATCAGAAGATGAGGCTCTTGAATTTTTACAAAAGAGTGCAGATTCAATTTTTTCTGTAGTAAAATTAGACAAGAAGCCAGCAAAGAAAAGTCCAGTTGCTCCATTTACAACTTCTACACTTCAGCAGGAAGCAGGTCGCAAGCTTGGATATGCTGTAGGTCAAACGATGTCTATAGCTCAAAAATTATACGAACAAGGGTATATAACCTATATGAGAACGGACTCTACAAATCTGTCTAATTTTGCATTAGAGGGGATTAAAGATGAAGTCATAAATTCATTTGGTCAAGAGTACTACCACAAGCGTGTTTTCAGAACCAAAAACAAAGACGCACAGGAGGCTCATGAGGCCATACGTCCAACTGATTTTAGTATGCATCAGATTGATGGAGATTACCAGAATCAAAGGCTGTATGAATTGATATGGAAACGGGCTGTAGCTTCTCAAATGTCGGATGCTCAATTAGAGCGTACTACGGTAACCATAAATGTCTCAAAGGCAGAGAAAGATTTAATCGCCAAAGGTGAGGTTTTGAAGTTTGATGGATTTTTAAAATTGTATTTAGAATCTACAGATGACGACCATGAGGAAGAAGAAGGAATGTTGCCTCACCTAACCATTGGAGAAGATTTAGTTTTAACAAACATGAATGCTCGCGAGCGCTTCACGAAACATCCTCCTAGGTATACAGAATCCAGTTTGGTGAAAGCCATGGAAGATAGAGGGATTGGTCGACCTTCAACCTATGCGCCAACAATCTCTACGATTCAAAAAAGAACCTATGTAGTCAAGGAAGAGCGAGAAGGGTTAGAGCGAAAATATAAATTCATGACCCTTGAAGGTGGCCATTTAAATTCGTTCGATCGAACTGAAATTACTGGAGCTGAAAAAAATAAACTTTTTCCTACCGATATAGGAATGTTGGTAAATGATTTTTTAGTTCAAAATTTTAGTAAAATAGTTGATTATGGCTTTACTGCTCAAGTTGAACAACAATTTGACCAAATTGCTCAAGGTTTGAAAGATTGGAAATCTATGATTGATTCCTTTTATCATCCATTTCACGAAAATGTTGAGGAAACTATCGAAAATTCAGAAAGAATTACTGGGGAACGCGAGCTGGGTATTGATCCAAAATCAGGTAAAAGAGTAATTGTTCGAATGGGAAAATTTGGTCCAATTGCACAAATTGGAGAAATGGTTGAGGGCAGTGATGAAAAACCCACTTTCGCTGGTTTAAGGAAGGGTCAGAGTATACAAAACTTGAGTTTAGAGGATGCATTGGAATTGTTCAAATTGCCGAGAACTTTAGGAGAATTAGAGGGTAAACCCGTTAAAGCAAATGTTGGAAGATTTGGACCATATGTACAAAATGGATCTTTGTTTGCCAGTATTCCTAAAGAAGAGGACCCATTAGATATTACTTTTGATAGGGCATTAGAATTGATTGCAGCAAAAAAGAAAGCCGATGCTGAAAAATTCATTAATTCATTTGATCATGAGGGTGGAGAAATTCAAATTTTGAATGGTCGTTGGGGGCCTTATATTAAACAAGGTCGAAAAAACTATAAAATCCCAAAGGATGTCGAGGCCAAAGATTTGGCACTTGATGAAGTGGTTCACATTATGAACAATCAACCAAAGAGGGGTGGAAAAAGAAAAACTACAAATAAAAATTCAACCAAGAAGAAGTGATGAGCTTGAGCATTTACTTGAATCAACTTGATAAAAGCATTGTATCCAAGGAAAATTGGGATAAAAATACAATTGGAAAAACGATTACTCAATATTCGGAAGATGTAAACTTATTCGAGTTTGATATTGCTGTTATTGGTGCTATGGAACAACGCGGTAATAAGGGAAATGATGGTTGCGGGTCGGCTCCTGATAGAATCAGAGAACAACTGTATAGCCTTTACCATCGTTTTGGAGAAAATACGAAGATACTGGATTTAGGAAATGTATTGGCTGGAAACACCTATCAGGACACATACTTTGCATTATCTTCTGTAGTCACAGAATTGGTTAAAAAAGAAGTTGTCCCAATCATAATCGGGGGAAGTCATGATTTAACTTATGCGAACTATCAGGCCTATGAGAATTTAGAACAGGTTGTTAATCTGGTTAGTATTGATCGAACAATTGACCTGGGTGTGATTGAAAATGAGATTACGGAGGATAATTTTATAAATCACATAATTATGCATCAACCAAACTTCTTATTTAACTTCAGTTCAGTTGGTTATCAATCATATTTTGTGGAGAAAGAAATTGATGCAATGATGGAAAGGATGCATTTTGATGCATATCGTTTAGGCGTAGTTCGTCAAAACATAGAAGAGATGGAAGCTATTGTAAGAAATGCAGATATACTAAGCTTTGATGTCAATGCGATTAAAGGATCCGAATTTTCAGGTTATGCCAAGCCGAATCCAAATGGTTTTTTAAGTGATGAAATTTGCAGGATTTCTCGTTATGCAGGATTATCTGATAAATTAACATCATTTGGGATTTATAATTACAATCCTGTCCATGATCCAACTAAAAATGGAGCTATGTTGTTGGCTCAAATGATTTGGTATTTTATACAAGGGTTTTGCGAGAGAAAAGGTGACTATCCGGTAGCGAGTAAATCAAAATATAAAAAGTATCATGTAGCCATTGAAAAAGATAAGGAACACGAACTTATATTTTATAAGAGCGAGAGCGGAAGGTGGTGGATGGAAGTTCCTCACCCTTCGGACTTTAGCAGTCGTTTTGTTCGGCATCAAATGGTTCCGTGTAGCTATTCTGATTATGAGGCTGCGTTAAGTGGGGAAGTGCCAGACAGATGGTATCAAACCTTTCAGAAATTATCATAAAATGTTTGAAATTAACAACATACTCATTTCGGATGATTTATACGAACGTAAATTTTTATGCGACCTAAATTCATGCAAAGGAGCGTGTTGTGTTGAAGGTGATAGTGGCGCACCTCTAGAAGAGGTCGAATGTAATACACTAGATGATGTCTTTGATAAGATCAAGCCATACATGCGTCCAGAAGGAATAAAAGCTGTTGAAGAGCAAGGTACTTTTGTAGTTGATACAGATAATGATCTGGTTACACCTTTAGTTAATAACAGAGAATGTGCTTATGTATATTTTGCGGAAGATGGTGGAACAAGATGCGCTATAGAATCTGCCTGTAAAGAGGGTGAAATTGAATGGAAGAAGCCAATATCCTGCGAGCTTTTTCCTGTAAGAATTAGTGAGTATCCAACCTTTACTGCTGTAAATGTTCAGTTTCTTGAGATATGCGAATCTGCCTGTAGTCTTGGAAAAGCACTTGAAATTCCTGTATACAAATTCCTCAAAGAGCCTTTAATTAAGCGCTTTGGTAAAGAATGGTATCAAGAGATAGAAAAAGTGGGTGACACTTGATGTTTTCCGTTAAATACTTAGAATTCAATTTGTTATCGTGTGTATAAATTGAATTCTAAGAATGGATTCTTTCGCTTACTTCATCTTTCAATACACGTTTTCATTAACAATTAATCGTTAAAATTGGCGTATTATTAAAACGAACATAATAGAATTTAACTCAAACATCAACTAATAGCCAAAAAACACTATTTTTACTGTATGTCTATTTTTTCACACTTAGGAAAATACTATATTTTGATGGTTCAGGCGTTTGCTAAACCGGATAAGTTTAAGGTAGTCTGGAGGCGTGTTATTGATGAAATGGAGGCTATTGGTGTTGGTTCAATTCCAATTGTGGCCATTCTATCTATTTTTATGGGAGCAGTTACATTGCTTCAAATGGCCTATAATTTCAGTAGCCCGTTAGTTCCCCCATATACAGAAGGTTTGGCAACCCGAGATACTATGATATTAGAATTTGCACCAACAATTATATCGTTGATACTAGCCGGGAAAGTTGGAAGTTCTATTGCGGGTAACCTGGGAACAATGAAAGTAACCGAGCAGATAGATGCCTTGGAAATTATGGGAGTTAATCCCCAAAGCTATTTAATTATGCCAAAAATGGTTGCTGCATTGTTTGTATTTCCATTTATTGTAGTTGTTTCAATATTTTTAGGAACATTAGGAGGATATCTGGCATCCGTTCTTACCGGAGTTGTTTCTGTTGAAAAATACGTCTACGGAATTCGCTACGATTTTGAACCGTATTACATTACATATGCGCTCGTGAAATCAGAGTTTTTTGCTTTAATTATCACCTCTGTATCATCCTATCAAGGTTTTATAACTTCCGGAGGAGCTAAAGAGGTTGGAGATAGTGGAACCAGGGCAGTTGTTTACAGTTGTATAATTATTTTACTTTTTGATTTAATATTAACTCAATTATTACTTACGGCTTAATGATTGAAATAAAAGGCATATCAAAATCTTTTGACAGTAAGGAAGTTCTCACAGATATTAACCTTAATCTTGAGCGAGGAAAGGTGAATATGATAATCGGAAAAAGTGGTGCCGGAAAATCAGTATTGTTAAAGTGTCTGGTAGGGTTATTTGACATTGATGCCGGAAAGATTCTTTATGATGGACGACCATTCACAGAAATGGGTTATCAAAAGAAAAAAGATATTCGAAAAGAAGTCGGTATGTTGTTTCAGGGTTCAGCATTATTTGATTCAAAAACTGTGTTGGAGAACGTAATGTTTCCATTAACTATATTTTCAGGTAAAACGCAAGAAGAAATTAAAGAGAGGGCATTATTCTGCTTGAAAAGAGTTAACATTGAAGAACAGGATAATGATCTTTTCCCAGCTGAAATCTCAGGAGGCATGAAAAAAAGAGTAGCAATTGCCCGAGCTATCGCATTGCAGCCTCGTTATTTATTCTGTGATGAACCCAATTCAGGTTTAGATCCGCAAACTTCTATTGTGATTGATAATTTAATTAAGGAAATTACTTTGGAATTTGATATTACCACCGTAGTTATTTCGCATGATATGAATAGTGTTATGGAAATTTCAGATTTTATTTCCTTTATTCATCAAGGACAAAAATGGTGGGAAGGTTCAAGGGATGACATCTTAAATAGTGATAATCAGGAGGTGGTGGATTTTGTATATGCCTCTAATTTTATGAAAGCAGTTAGAGAAAATTTTAGAAAAAGATAAAAATCGCCTAAATTTTTACAGTTCTGTCATCAAAATTTAATGAATCAGTAAATATTTCTTTCACTTGTTCTATTTCTGTATTTGTTATTTCAGCTGAAAAGGAAAGTCTGAAAGAACAGAAACAATTTTCTTTAGTAATTCCCATCGCAGTCAGTACCTTAGAAGGGTCCAAGGTTTCTGATGTACAGGCAGATCCTAATGAATAACTCAGATGCCTGGTTTTTTTTATTAGATTATTTGCTTTTACTCCAGGAAGAGTAATGTTAAGGATATGATTACTGGTATAATTCTTTGATTCATTAAATGTGGCATTATATGTCATGAAAAATTTTTTAAACTCTTCTTTAATAATTTTTAAGCGTTTTGTATTTTTCTCTAATTCATCTGTTGCCAATTCAATAGCCTCACCCAGTCCTACAATTCCTGGTGTGTTTAATGTTCCTGCTCTAAGTTTATTTTCCTGACCACCCCCTGTAATTAAAGGAGCAATAGTGATTCTTGGTTTTTTTCTTCTGATGTATAGTGCTCCAACTCCTTTTGGTCCATAGAATTTATGTGCTGAAATTGGAAGCACGCCAATTTTATTCTCTTGCATGTTCACAGGTAATTTTCCAATAGCTTGCGTTGCATCACATAAAAAAGGAATATTCTTTTCGTGAGCTTTTTCTGAGAGTTCTTTTACGTTCTGGATTACACCCGTTTCGTTATTGACCCACATAACTGATGCTAAAATTGTATTTTTTTTCAACGCTTTTGAAAAATCAGATGGATTAATCAAACCTTCAGAGTTAACATCTAAATAGGTTACTTCTGCCCCTTTTTTTTCCAATTCAAGAATTGTATCTAAAACAGCTTTATGTTCGGTTTTTGATACAACAATATGATTTCCTTTTTTGTAATAAAGTTGGTAAATCGCGCGAATAGCCTGATTAATCCCTTCAGTAGCACCAGAGGTGAAAATTATTTCGGATTCTTCACAGTTAATTGCCTTGGCTACTTGTTTTCGAGCTCTTTTTATGGCACCATTTGCATACCAACCATGTTGATGTGTTGCACTACTCGAATTCCCAAAATGATTCGTGAAAAAAGGAAGCATTTTTTCAAGCACCTTTGCGGAAACTGGCGTTGATGCTGCGTAGTCCAGATATATGTTTTTTGTGTTCACGTCTGCTTCAAAGTTAATAAAAACAATGATTTTACGGAATATTATGGAGATTCCAGTATTAAAGTTTATAATTGGTTGTAAAGTGCTTATATCCTATAAAATCACTTTAAAGTTTAATTTTGTTGGTTTACTGTTTTTTTTTGATTAAAAATGTTAGATACTCGTGTTAAACTGCCTTAAAAATCTACCACAGCAACTAGGTTTTGCTTATTTTTGAATAAAATCTGCCTGGATGTCAAAAAGCAACTGGAAGTATTGTAATGATTACGTCAACTATTCTCGGTTTTTGACCAGAGAAGTTAATATAGGAGATATAGCTCTTGGCGGTAAAAATCCAATACGTATTCAAAGTATGACAACTACAGATACTATGGATACTATTGGGACCGTTGAGCAAACTATCCGAATGGTTCAATCAGGTTGTGAATTCATTAGAATAACTGCCCCTACAAAGAAAAGTGCTGAAAATCTAGGGGAGATTAAAAACGAACTGAAAAAGAGAGGTTATAATGTCCCGCTTATCGCAGATATTCATTATACTCCAAATGCTGCAGAAATTGCCGCTCGTCTTATCGAAAAGGTGCGTGTGAACCCAGGTAATTACGCAGATAAAAAGAGATTTCAACAAATAGATTATACAGATTCAGAGTATGCCTCGGAACTGGATAGAATTCGGGAAAAATTCACACCGCTGGTAAAAATTTGTAAAGAATACGGTACGGCTATACGAATTGGAACAAACCATGGTTCATTATCCGATAGAATATTAAGTAGATATGGAGATACTCCGATTGGTATGGTAGAATCTGCCATGGAATTTTTAAGGATTTCTGAAGATCTGAATTTTCATAATTTAGTTCTTTCAATGAAAGCCAGTAATCCAAAAGTTATGGTTCACGCTTATAGACTTTTGGTAAATAAAATGATGGTTTCCGGAATGAATTATCCACTTCATTTAGGAGTAACGGAAGCCGGAGATGGAGAAGATGGTAGAATAAAAAGTGCCGCCGGAATAGGGGCGCTTTTAGAAGATGGAATAGGAGATACTATTCGTGTGTCTTTAACAGAGGACCCTGAATATGAAGCTCCAGTAGCAAAAGCTTTAGCCGATAGATATTCATCAAGAGTAAATGTGCCGAAGTTATCTTCTGTAGATAAGATTTCGATCAATCCTTTTGAATACAAAAGAAGAATAACGAGTCAGGTTGAAAATTTAGGAGGATCGGAGGTTCCGAGAGTTATTGTTGATTTAAGTAGTTTTAATGAACTGAAACCTTCTCATTTGTATCCATTTGGTTACGTTTATAATGTAAGCGATGACAAATGGACCATTCAGGATGTTGCAGTAGATTATTTGTATATAGGAGACAAATCAATTGATTTTGATATTCCAGGAACATTGGGAGTTATTCAAAACAGGATCAGCTGGGAACAAAAAGATAGACATTATCCTGTATATGAATTTGGAGATGATATCGATACAAAAGGACTATGTTTTGTAGAAACGAAAACAGAAGAAGTAATTAATGAAACAATTGTACTTCCAACTAACGTCGTTTTAATCCTTACAACTACGCATGCTCACGGAATGGCGGATCATCGGAGAGTTTTCAATAAGTTTGTTACTGCCGGGGTTAAAAATCCAATTATTGTTAAAAGGCTTTATAACGGACTTTCTGACGATATTTTTCAACTTCATGCATCTACTGATTTTGGAGCGTTACTGATAGATGGACTCAGTGATGGTGTCTGGGTTGAATCCGATTTGCCCTCTCAAAAAATTATGGCTACAATTTTTGGTTTTTTCCAAGCCACCCGAACACGAATTTCCAAAACAGAATACATCTCTTGCCCAAGTTGTGGAAGAACTTTGTTCGATTTGCAAGAAACTACTCAAATGATTCGATCAAGGACATCTCATCTCAAAGGAGTTAAAATTGGTATCATGGGATGTATTGTTAACGGTCCGGGAGAGATGGCAGATGCTGATTATGGCTACGTTGGTTCCGGGCATGGGCGCATAACATTGTACAAAGGGCAAGAAGTAGTTGAAAAAGCTATTCCATCTGAAGAAGCGGTTGATAAACTAATTGATCTTATCCGTGAATACGGAGATTGGGTAGAAAAATAATTCAATCAACTTTAGCTAATTATAAAATCATCAGCATCTAAATGGGTAGAGAATTTTGTCCTGTATTCTTCCATAGAACTAATATCAAGACTGACGTTTTCGACGCTATCCTCATTGGCTTCTGTCTTGGATACTTTTTCTCCTAAATAATTGTAAACAGCTGAATCCCCAGAGTAGTGTACTCCATTACCATCTTGACCAATTCTATTAACGCCAATAACATAAGATTGATTTTCTATGGCGCGTGCTTTTAGTAAAGTAATCCAGTGATTTTTCCGTTTTTCCGGCCAATTCGCAATATAAACTGCAATGTCATATTTAAGTTTCAAGTTCCTACACCAAACCGGAAATCGTAAATCATAACAAATAAAAAAAGCAACTCTTACACCTTTAATTGTTAAAATTAATTCTTGTTTTCCTGCAGAATAGTTTTTGTGTTCGTTTGCATAGCTAAACAAATGTTTTTTATCATAATGTTGTATTACTCCATCAGGACACGCTACTATCAAACGATTATAATAATTATAGTTTTCTTTAATAATTAAACTGCCTACAAGATGTTTCTGAATATTTTTTGCTTTCTCTTTCATCCATTTAACGGAAGGGCCATCCATTTCTTCAGCCATATTTTTCGTATTCATTGAGAATCCTGTGGTAAACATTTCCGGGAGAACAATTATACTTGATTTTTCCGAAGCTTGTCGAATGGCTTTAGAAAATAGATCGCAGTTCACTTCTTTATTTTCCCAGTGTAAATCAGTTTGTATGGTTGTAATTGAAAAATCCATTGTTTCAAAGTATGGATTTTATCGATAAAAAAAAA
>CEUK01031981.1_pt1 | contig 14856 bp, 6 predicted proteins | sample 356451 | NCBI WGS metagenome assembly CEUK01 (sample SAMEA2622843, study PRJEB7988) | marine metagenome | isolation source: saline water (ENVO:00002010), including
TAGCCGCCCAGCTTCACCCAAGCTTGTTAAGGAACCACCAACTAAAAAGGTAGAAAAGGTTAAGGTCACAGAAAAAGAAGCCGCCAAATTTAAAGTTAAAACCTCAAAAAATGACAGTTTCGGAGAGGCTAAAGTTGACTCTTTTTCAAAGGATCAGCTGCTAGAAATTGATCAATTAAAAAAAGAGCTTGAGGAGTCAAAGCAGCATATATCGAACTTGAAGAGTTCGAATAAAAAATTAAAGCAGGAAGTCGACAAAAAGTTTACCGCAAGTCACTTAAAGGGGGACTTAAAAAAATTTAAAAAAAGGAACAAAAGTCTTAAAAAAGAGGCCTCTGCACTTCGCAGTAAAATTAAAAAAAGAGAAGATAAACTAGAAGAACTCAGTCAACGGGAAGCTGAATTTAAGACCCTTATTGATTCCATTGAATCTCTGGAAAAAGAATCCTCAAGATTATCCAAACAAAATGAATCTCACAAATTAAGAAACGTTGAGATTAAGAAAAAACATAAGAAGGAGGAATCTGATATTTTAATTGCTCTAAAAAATGCAGAAAGTGCCGCATCAGAAAAAATTAAAATTGCCAATGAGAAAGCGAAAACGGCTCTTGAAGAGTTAGAGGCGGATATTCAACAAATTAAAGATGCCAGAGAAGCCTCTAAAGTTTTACTCGTTGAAAAACAAAAGGCCATAAAGGTTGCTGAAACTGAACATCTGCGTCACTCCGATGAGCTGGAGAAAGTTCGGGTTCTTAGAGATGAGATCGAAGAGGAATTCACAGAGCTTACAAACAATTATTCCTCGCTTAAGGAAGAGGTTAGTGAAGCACAAAAAGCTAAAACTAAATTAGACAATAAATACAAAGAAGAGAGTCAAAAATACAATTCTGAAATTCAGAACCTCAAGAGTGAAAATGATCAGCTGATTGAAACAAAAGAATCGCTGAATGCGGATGTCTCCTTACTCAAAGCCGATCAACAAGAACTAAAGGATGTAACATCCAACCTATCACAAGCGAAGAAACGTTTTGATGAGAAAACTAAGACTCTTAAAAATATCGAAACTTCCATCAACGAGGCGACTTTAAAAAACAATCAGTTAAAGGAAGAGCAAACTAAGCTCGATTCGCTTTTAAAAGATCACTATCTTGTTTTAGAAGAAAAAGACAAGGCATCTTCTGAACTCAAAAATTTAGAGAATCAATTAGAAGGCCTGATTAATGAGAAAGATGACATAAAAGGTCGACTCAAGGAAATCACAATTGAATTTGAAGAAAAATCTGAGCTGGTTAGCACCCTCAACAATGAGCTCGAGGAAGTCAGTAAAGATTTAATCAGCAAACTGGAACAAGTTAAGTCAAAGGAGGGTGAACTTGCGCGACTAATTGAACTCACAGACGCTGCCGAAAAGTCTCTAGAAAAAGAAAAGGCTCAATTAACCGATTCACAAAAGGAAAAGCAGGTACTTGTAGATAAAATCGAGGAACTTAATATATCATCTTCAATCTTAGAGAAGCAAAATCTTGAAGCAAGTATTGAACTAGAAGAGGCCACTCAAAAAACCTCTGATCTCAATAGCTCCGTAAGCGAAAAGGAATCGCGTTTGTCGACCTTGAACGAAGAAATAGTCAGTTCCAGTGAATCGTTAAATGATATTCAGGAAGAGTTGAGGAAAACCCTGGAAACATATGACCGCCTTGAGGCGGAAACTTCAGAGAAAAAAGAAGCTGAATCCAAATTATCTGAAAAATTAGATCAACTCTTGATTGAAACAACAAGCCTTGAGGATAGAAAAACCGAATTGGAAACTGCTGAGAGTCGATTTAATGAGATCCAGTCGGAGTTAATTATTGGAGAGGAAAAATTAGAGGAAACCCTTAGCGCTTACGACAGGCTAGAGACTGAGATCGATGATCTCAAGGCTACACAGCTCACGCTATTAGAAGAAATTAGTCGACTAACAGCAGAAACCGCAGATCTCGAAGGTAAAGAGGCTGATCTTGAAGAGCTAAATCTTAAGCTCGAAGAGAAAACAACGAAACTTTCTGATATCGAGAATAAGATTAGCCATGATCAGACTAAACTAGAAAGTCTGTTATCCAATATTGAAGAATCTGAAAAAACTCTAGAAGAAACCAATCTCAACTTATCTAAAGCGAAGACTGATAATGATGATCTTAATTTAGAAATCAGTAATTTGAAAGAGCTTCAGATTAACCTTCTGGATGAAATTAGCTCATTAACTACTGAGGCTTCCAAATTAGAATTAAAACAAGCTGAGCTCAGTGATATTGATGATGAGATTGTAGTTAAAAACCAACGCCTTTCTGACACGCAATCCGAACTTAGTCTTACTGAAGACAAGCTAAGTAAAATTAATAAGGAGCTATCAGAATTACTCAAGGACCATGACCAACTAACAACTGAGACCAAGCAATATAAGGAGTCACAGTTGTCACTTTTGGAGGATATTGGCCGACTAACCGCAGAGACTGCCGAGCTAGAAAATAAACAGATCGATCTCGAAGAAACTTCCGCTCAATTAGAGAATAATCAGAAGCTTATTGAGGAAACAGAAAAACAAATCAAATCAACTCATAAAGAGTTTTTAGATCAAAGCGAAAAACTTTCATCGACAAATTCTCAATTAGAAAAAAGTCAGGACGAATTAACTCAAACTCTTAGTGCTTTCGATAAGCTTGAAGTTGAAATTAACAAAAATAACACTCTAAACGATAAACTAATCAACAATATTGAGCACCTTAGAACCGAAACTTCAGACCTAGAGAATAAAAAAGCTCAATTGGATAAAGTTTCTAAAGATTTAGAAGAGGGCTCTGATGAATTAGTTACTAAAAAGACTGAAATTGAAAATAAGGTTAATCAATTAGATCAAATCCATTCAAAGCTTGAAATTGCCACTGATGGTCTTTCTGAAATTGAAAAGAGAATCAGTAGTTTCCAAGAACAGGAAAGTCATCTCAAAGCTGAAGTCCTAGATCTTGCAGATCAAAAAGCCAATAGAGATGAAATTCTTGATGAAGTAAAAGTTTTGACTTCTCAAAAAGAAGAAATCACTCAGTACAATTTGCAGTATCAAAATGCCCAATCGAAGCTTGAAGAAGCTCGAAACGCATATAGCCAAATCAAACTGGATGAACGAAAAGAAAGGGTCTCGTTAGAAGAAAAGAAACGAGAATTACAAAGGCTTCAAAATGAATTAAGAAGCTTTGCAAACGAGTCGCGTAAACTAAATCAAATTAAAGAGGAAAATTCTAAAATTTCTAGTGAACTATCATCTAAAAAGTCTGAATTTGATAAACTGACTTCCGACATTGATAAGCTAGAAAAACTTTCCTCTCGCCTCAAAGAAGAGACCAATGATCTTGAAGTTAAATCTCAAAAATATCACACCTATCGTGTAGAGGTCGAAAAGCTAGAATCGCGTGCGGGTGAATTGAGTGCCACTCAAACAAAACTCAAGAAGATAGAATCTGAGCTTGTATCACTTAATAAAGAAAGAGACCAGATTCAGTCTGATTCGATTAATCTTGCTAAGAAGAAAGATATCTTGGCCAAGGCCGTGACACCTGAATGGGGAACCATACATTCATTAAGCCTTTCAATTATTATCGAATTAGACAGAGTTAATGAATTCATTGCCGTCTCAGAAAAGAATCAAGACACAAAATGTAAGGACTCACTAAAGTCTATTCAAGAATCCTTGACTCATATTCTTGCAGACAATGATGTTGAAATTTTGAATCCACAGGAAGGGTCATCGATCAAGGAACTGGAGAAGGATCAAATTGAAATTTTGAGTGGTCCCAAGAAAGGTCGCAAACCTATAATCATTAAATCTATATCCAAGCCTGGTTATATTTGCAGGAATGGCGGCAAAGGCAAACTTACCGTATTGCGCAAAGCAGAGATTATTACTGTAGCAAGCTAATACACATCAATGTGGATAGCTACAATTGTATAAAACTGACCTTAGATTCTTATTATTTTTCTATAGCAAAACGATAGAATTTCTTTCCATCTTTTAATGGAATAGTTTTAGAGAGGCTTTCTCCTGTCTTCTTCCAGAGAATCAGATCATCACTTTCTTCAATGGCCAAAGAGATTGTGACGTTACCATTGTCCGAATTGATGATTAACGATCCTGCTCTAGCATCTTGTAATTGTTCAATCGTTGGTCTTTGAGATAATTGATCAATTTGTGTCTGTAGCGCTGTAATCTGAGACTGTAAACCAGCAATTATTTCAGGCGATCTTCTATCCTCATTATCACCTACTCCATCATTGTCACAATCTGCCACCTCGGTAGGATCGTTTGGAAATGCATCGGCATTATCACCAACACCATCTTTATCACTATCGGCCGTTTCGCTTGGGTCATCAGGAAAAGCATCTTCATCATCATTGACTCCATCCCCATCACTGTCTTTAGCGCCTCCACCTAAAGTTTCATACCAAGCAATTGTGTTACCACGTGGTGAAGCTGAGACCACATCTAGGTCTCCATCACCATCCATATCGATCGTCTTGACGTAACTTATCCCAGCTGCTGCTCTATTGGTGATAATTTCTGCACGAGCAAAATTACCTTGTCCAAGATTTTCATGCAAGCAGACTGTATTACCTACCTCAGAAGTTGAAAAAACATCAAGATCTCCGTCACCGTCAAAGTCTGCAACATCAAGGCCACGTGGACCCAAGGCATCACTGCCATCTGGTCCCCCGCCAGTTGATCTTGTGGAGTATGTATGGATAATTTTTTGTGACCCAAAACGTCCATTACCGGTACCATTGTACCAAGCAACTTTACCATCAAGCACTGAAACTGAAATTAGGTCAAGGCGGCCGTCACCATTAATATCACCTGTGCGAACGTTACGAGGTCCTCGAGTTTGAGACGAGGAAGTGAGTCGAACGACAGACGCCCCGCCCCCATTAGGGTAATAAGAAATCTGATTGCTAAGATAGTTAGCAGAAATAACATCCTGATCACCATCACCATCAATATCGGCTAGATGAATATTGCGCGGTTCATCACCTGTACTTGTGCCAGTCTTGGCAGCAATCAAGCCGCCCCAATTAAACATGCTACCAGAATTTAAATAAATTCCAATTTGATCAAAACTTCCACCCAGACCAAAAATGATATCTGGCCTATTATCTTTATTAACATCACCCAAATGAATGTCCCATAAATAAGGGGCATTCGCATTGTCGAATGTCCGTGTAAAACGAAGACTACCGTTATTTCGATAAACACGAACTCCTCCAGAACGCGTCCCTGCGCTACCCAAAACGACGTCCAAATCACCATCATTGTCTAAATCTGCAGCGGCAATACTACTAACAAGTACCGTCGGCCCGCCAGTAAATGGGCTCAACTCTGTAAATCTTCCATTACCGTTGTTACGATAAAGAACCGCCGCGCCTCCACCGAAAAAATTACCTGGCTTAGCAGCGAGAAAATCAATGTCACCATCGCCATCCATATCTGCTGGGAACGTATCAATGACATCAATAGCATTTGAGGTAACAATTTTTTGTGGGCCAAAATCAGCTTTGACTAGGTTTATGGAAAATCCAAGTAATGCAAATATCAAAGTTGATGACTTAGCCAAAAACCCGATAGAAAATCCTTTGAGAATAGCAGGTGTCTTTTTCATAGCTATAGATTTTGAATAAAAATACAAAATACAACAAGTTCTATTTTATCTATAATCTGCACCCTTAATTTCAGTAGTTAACCTTGCTTGACTAAAACTAAACGAAATTATTAATCTATATCATATGACTCCAATGCTAAAGCAGTACACATCCATAAGGAAGGATCTTCCTGAGGACGTATTGCTTTTTTTTCGACTAGGAGATTTCTATGAATTATTTATGGATGATGCTAAAGAGGCCGCTGGACTTCTTGGCGTAGCTCTAACAAAAAGAAATGGTATGTCAATGTGCGGGGTGCCACATCATGCTGCCGAATCATACATTGGAAAATTAGTAAAAGCAGGTAGAAGGGTTGCTTTAGCTGAGCAGGTTGGAGAAGTAAAGCCAGGTAAAATTGTTAAAAGAGAAGTCACTCAAATCATAAGCGCAGGTACTGTTAACGACTTGAATTTATTAGATCAAGCAAGAAACAATTATTTAGCCGGTGTGTTTTTCTCTAATAAAAGATATGGCCTTGCGGCAATGGACCTAACAACAAGTCATTTTAAGGTTGCAGAATTTGAAGATGTCGCTGACCTAGAAGATGAAATAAACAGACTTTCAGCCTCAGAGATTATTTTTTCCGAAGAACAGTGTGATCTTTTTGAAAACCTCTCAGAAAACTCAATTTCCCATGACTCTTATGCGTTTCTCAAGGAAGAAGCCCTAGAAAATTTAACACAGCATTTTGGGACTCACTCACTGGATGGTTTCGGTTGCTCGGATATGCTAGCAGGAATTTCTGCTGCCGGTGGCGTGTTTCATTATGTCCAATCAACATTAAGAAGAGATCTTAAACATGTTCTTAATTTATCAGTTTATAAAGCTAATGCGCATGTTCTTATTGATACCGCGAGTTCCAGAAACCTAGACCTAGTTGAACATAGGGCAGGGCGGCAACATACATTGTTAGGCGCACTCGACCGAACAAAAACCCCGATGGGAGCTCGTAAGCTAAGGCACTGGATACTAAATCCATTAAGAGATGCCGACATTATTCGATCAAGGCATGATTTAATTGAATCATTAATTGCCGAACCATTTCAGTTATCAAAAATTCGTGATTCTTTATCTGAGGTTAGGGACATTGAGAGGACCGTGGGACGTCTTAGTGGAGGATCTGGTAATGCGAGAGATCTACAATCTTTATCAAAATCCTTGCTGGCCATTCCTGAAGTGAGAGATCATTTAAAAGCGCTTGGCGGAGGCCCTTTGGCTAATGAATTAATTCCAAGAATGCGTGAATTTAGGGAACTGGTCAATTTATTGGAAAAAGCGATTTCAGATGAGCCTCCTGTTTCATTGAGAGATGGTGGCCTTTTCCAAGATGGTTATAACCAAGAGTTAGATGAGTTAAGATCCGCTTCTACAGAGGGTAAGGCGTGGATAGCTCAGCTACAATCTGACGAAGCAGAGCGAACAGGTATTAAATCACTTAAGGTAAAATATAATAATGTGTTTGGTTATTTTATTGAGATCACCAAAGCTAATCTGGCAAGCGTTCCAGAAGATTATACTAGAAAACAAACCACAGCGAATGCGGAAAGATTCATAACGCCTGCACTTAAAGAGGTTGAAAACAAAATTTTGGGAGCCGACGAAAGAGCAAAACAACTCGAGTATGAAGAATTTTTTAAGGTAAGAGATGAAGTTCTTGAACATCTCGATTCCTTACAAGACACGGCCGATGCGATTGCTGAAATTGACGTCATTGGCGGATTAACAGAAACCGCAAGATTATTTGATTATTGCAGGCCAACCATCGATAACGGCTCCAAACTTAATATTGTTGGTGGCAGGCATCCAGTAATAGATCAAAACACCATCGATGAAAAATTCATACCAAATGATGCTGAGCTTGATACCGATGCTACTCGTCTTGTCATACTAACTGGGCCTAATATGGCGGGAAAATCCACTTACATAAGGCAAGTTGCATTAATTACATTGATGTCTCAGATAGGTAGTTTTGTGCCTGCTGAAAGTGCAACCATTGGCATAGTGGATAGAATTTTTACTCGTGTTGGTGCCAGTGACGACCTTGCAAGAGGTCAATCAACATTCATGGTTGAGATGAATGAAACAGCCCTAATCCTTAATAACGCTACCAAGAATTCACTAGTTATTCTTGATGAAATTGGTAGAGGTACTGCGACCTTTGATGGTTTAAGTATTGCATGGGCAGTCGCCGAACACCTTCATGATGAAATTGGATGCAGAACACTCTTTGCCACCCACTATCATGAACTGACTTCATTAGCTGAAAGTAAGAAAGGTGTTGGTAATGCGAATGTCGCTGTTCGTGAACAAAATGATAAGATTATATTTTTGAGAAAAATTGTAGAAGGGAGTGCTGACCGTAGTTATGGAATTCAAGTAGCTAGGCTTGCTGGTCTTCCCATAGAAATTATTGAACGATCTAAATCCATACTCGCTCATCTTGAGGAAAAAAGTGTTCAACCAAAGGCTAAATCTACAAAAAAGAAATCACCCAAAAAAGATCAAAATTTACCCGACGCTCAACCACCTCAACTAAACCTTTTTAGTTAAGGGTTTTTATGCTCATTCATTAAAAAATAATTCATGTATTCAAAATTGATTTTCTTGTTGGTTCTTTTTTTGATCAATGGCCCCGCTATTTCAAAAGAATTTACTGGGGCCAAAAGAATTAAATTTTTGAATTATCCTAATTGTATTGAGTTAAAAAATTCATCTGGCACGATTGTTGTTTTAGGTCATCACATAGGTGGTCGCGTTCTTAGTTATACTCAAGAAGGAAAAGAGTCGCTTTACATCGGGCCTAACGAAAAAGAATGGCAGCCAGACAATAATAAAAAACCATCCTCCGCTGGTCGTTTTGACATTGGGCCAGAATATTTAATTCCTAAAAGACAAGTACTATGGTCTGGAGAATGGGAATCTAAGATTATTGGAAATAGAAGTGCACGGCTTATCAGTAAAGTTTCTGAAGATGCCGGGATAAGACTTATTCGTGATTTTACACTTGCTGAGAATTCTTCCCATCTTATTTGTACCCAAACTATGAAAAACGAATCAAATAAGATTCAACGTTGGTGCCATTGGGGAAGAATGTTTGCCATCCATGGTGGCATTGGAATCGTACCGTTAACTCCTGATCATAAAAGATTTCCGAAAGGATATATTATGATGAGAGGTAGAGATGAAATGCTTATTCTTCCAGAAGATCCCATGATCCGCAAAAGAGGTAACTATCTTGAAATATTAGGACCACCGTCTGAGCCTAAGTTAGGATTTGATTCCTTCGCCGGTTGGTTTGCTTATCAAATGCCAAATGATTTGGCCTTCATAAAAACTTACAAAACCTATCCTAATCGCCTTTATGGTGAGATTGCCGGTTTAACTTTATCAATATGGTATCCAAAAAAAGAATGGGTGCCGGCTTGTGAACTGGAACCTATAGGCCCTATGGAGGAAATAAAACCTGGCCAGAAAGCCTCATTCACCGAAAACTGGTATTTGATTGATAATCCTTATCCTAAAAAAGATGAACTAATAGACCTATCACTGATTCAATCTAAAGTTGAAAAGCTTAACCACTAAACCCATGAAACATTATATTCTTCCCCTTTGCATTATTTCGTTACTTAGTAGTTTTTCATTCGCTGAAAAAATAGATGTCTACTTCGGGACAGGAGGCCGTGAATCAAAAGGAATTTATCACTCCAAATTTGATACAGAATCGGGCAAATTATCGAATCCAAAACTAGCTGCTGAGATTAAAGGTCCAGGATTTCTTGCATGGCATCCAGACCGGTCCAAGATTTATGCCGTTGCAGGGATTGATGATGGTCCAGGAGTAGCAGGTTTCCATGTGAAAAAGGATGGAACTCTCGAAAAATTTACTACTTCCCTAATTCGTGATGGTGGTGGAACTCATATTGCTGTGCATCCTTCTGGTAACTTTTTGCTCACCGCTCAATACGGAGGAGGTTCTACTGCACTTTTACCAATAAATGAAAATGGTGAACTAGGACAATCGGTAGTCATTGATCATGAGGGTGGTTCAAAAGTTGTTGGAAACAGACAAAATTCTCCTCACCCCCATTGGTGCGGTTTTTCTCCTGACGGAAAGTATGCCTTCGTGCCTGATTTAGGTACTGATAATATTCATATATATAAGGTGAATGCATCACAAACCAACATTTCAAAGCACGGTCTTGCGGCAAGCGTCCCTGGAGGTGGACCCAGGCACATGCGGTTTTCTGCCGACGGCAATTTTATTTACCTACTTAATGAGCTGTCTCTTTCCGTAACAACTTTTTCTTATGACAAAGAAAATGGTAAAGCAAAAAAATTAACAACGACACAATCCTTATCCGATGAGACAAAAGAGAAAGAGGATTTTAACTCAGCTGCTGAAATCTTAATTCACCCTAACGGCAAGTATGTTTGGTCCTCCAATAGAGGGAACGATAGTATAACTTGTTATGAGGCTAATCCCTCAACAGGAAAATTGACCGTCACAGAGGTTGAGCCTATAAGAGGTGCCTGGCCTCGTAATATCAATATCGATCCATCTTCAAAATGGATTCTTGCTGCAGGGGCTCATTCAAATACGATTGCTGTACATAAGATCGATCCTGAAAACGGAAGCCTTACTTTTCAAACTCGGAGTATTATAAGTGTGCCTGGGCCCATCTGTATTCTTTTTGCAAAATAGATGTCCCTATATAAGTGACTTTAACTAAGACAAAACACCTTTGATTACTTCCGCAGGAACAACGCCAGTAAGCCGTTGATCTAATCCCCCATAGTGATAAGTCAACGTTTCATGATCTAATCCCATAAGATGAAGAATAGTAGCATGCAAGTCTCGAACATGGTGCTTATTAACTGCAGCTTCATGACCTAAGGGGTCAGTCTCTCCATAACTGGTTCCAGCTTTAACTCCACCTCCTGCAAGGAAATAACTGAATCCCTTTGGATTATGATCACGACCACCGTTGTTTCCCTGTGATACAGGTTGACGTCCAAATTCGCCTCCCCAAACTACCAAAGTCTCCTCCAGCATTCCACGACGATCTAAATCCTCAAGAAGACCAGCAATAGGGACATCAATTTCAGGACCATGTATTTTAAGATTTTCCTCTGCTCCATTATGAGCGTCCCAGTTTTGTTGCTGGTGCCCTCCTCCAGAATATAACTGAACAAACCTAACCCCTCTCTCAACGAGTCGGCGAGCAATCAAACACTGACGCCCAAAATGAGAAGTCGGGATGGAAAGCTTGTGTTCTCCCTTGCCCATATGAAGACCATAAAGGCGTTTCGTTTGCTCATTTTCTGAAGAAATATTTAAAGCCTCAGGAGCAGATGTATGAAGTTGATAAGCTAGATCATAGCTTGCTATTCTAGCGCTTAATTCCGAATAGGATTCTTTTCCTTTTTTATGCAATTCATTAAATGCATTGATAGCACTTATCTTGTCTCCCTGCATAGCATGAGAGATCATTGAATTTGGCTTCAAGTTTAAGATTGGATTGCCCTTAGACCTTAGAATCGTGCCCTGATAAGCAGCAGGCATGTAACCACTTGCCCAATTTGCCGCTCCTGGAATTGGGCCCCCACGCGCATCAAGCATAACAACAAATCCAGGTAAGTTCGGGTTAGTACTGCCAAGACCGTGAGCAACCCATGCGCCTAGAGATGGGTGACCTTGCAGAATACGACCACAATTCATTTGAAGGTTTGCAGAGCCATGAGCAAATGAATCCATGTATAGAGATTTAATTACGGCAAGTTTGTCCATATGCTTTGCCACATTCGGCAAAGCATCCGAACACCAGAGGCCTGAATCACCATGTTGTGTAAATTTTCTTTTTGAAGCTAGAAGTTTGGACTTGCGAACATCCCCACGTCGAATTTCCATATTAACTTCTTTACCATCATTTTTTTGGAGCTCTGGCTTATAATCAAATAGATCCATCTGAGATGGCCCACCATACATATAGAGAAAAATGCATGCCTTGGCCTTCGCTGGAAAGTTTTGAGGCTTGGGCGCCATTGGATTTATCAGAGTACTAGCCGGAACGGCGCCAAATACTTTTTCTCCCGAAAATATTCCTGATAAAGAAAGGCCAGCCATAGACGTGCCAAAAGCTTTCATAAAGCCCCTACGGCTTTGTTCTTCAGCATATTCTTTAATAGTATTCATTGGCATTTATCTCTTTTACAATAATTGAACTAGTCAACATAAACAAATTCGTTGAGGTTCAAAAGCAGCGAGCAGAATTCTGCCATTGCTCTCTCTTTAATGGTGGTAGAATTATTTTTTAGAACAATCTTTCTATCCGTTCTTTTTAAATCAGATTCCTTGTAATCAATTTTAATGATTGGATAAGATTTTCCGTTTTCTTCAAAAGAAAGCCTATCGAATACCACATTTCCTCTCCAAGAACTAACTCCTAATCGACCCTCTTGAGTAATGGGGTTTTTATCTATTGCTGAAATTCTTTTTCCTGAAAAATCAATTTTGATTTCGTTTGAGTGAAATCTAATAGAGAAATCTAGAAACCCTCTCCTTAAATCCCCAGATGAAATTTTTGCAAGCGTTACAATTTTATCTTTCTCATGCCTGTTAAAACTAATTTCGTTTGAAATTGCATCAATTAATACTGCGTAACCGTCAAACAACTCACCGTTTGCTTTAGCTCGAAGCAAAATTGAGGCTCTTTCAGCCGTATCTTCTAATTTTATCTTTCCACTGAGTATGAAATTTTTTACCTCCATATTATATAATGCAAATGGAGGAAATTCCGATTCTGCATTTAATATACCCTCATATCCCCCTGTCCATTTTCCTTTATAGTAATTCCAATTAGTTTTTGGTCCTTTTAAAAACTGCTGAGCAGGAAGAATTTTATAAAATCCATCAAAGAGTGCCGGCGGATAATCAGGTCTAAAACTTATGTAATTTTCCATAGGTTTTTGATTAGTTAGTTGATCAGCAAGGAATTTTTCAGCCATTATTAATTCATCACTTGATGGCTCTCTTGCCAATACTATCCGATAGGCCTCTTTGACAGGGTCTTGAGCCTCTAAAGATTTACTAGCTATGGCTTTTGCACTATTAGTAACGAGTTCACTATTCAGCATCAAAAGTGCCTGAGTGGCTACGGTTGTCTGGGGTCTAGTTCCCAAAGACCCTTCTGTGTTAGCATAATCAAATAACTCAAAAAATGGGTAAACCATTGTTCTCTTTACGTAAGCGTAAACACTCTTTCTATTTTGTTCTTCTTCAACAGACCACCCCCATCCTCGGCCAGGTTTGGATGCACCAGAAAGAACTTCCCCGCTTAATGCAGGGTAAAAACTTGGGCCACCTCTCTTCTTATTTAAAAGGCCGCTCACTTGAAGAATTTTATCCCTTAATGTTTCGGCTTCGAGTCGTCTTAGATTCATTCTCCAATGATGAATATTACTTGGATCTTTAGTCATATTATTAGGGTTAGACTTTGAAGATCTCTGATATGTTTTGGAATTCATTATTATACGGTGCATGTGCTTTACCGACCAACCACTGCTTACGAACTCAGTGGCTAACCAATCTAAAAGTTTTAAGTTTGAAACTGGTTCGCCAGCTTGACCGAAATCATTTGGGCTGCCCACGATTCCTTTGCCGAAGTGATATTGCCATATTCGATTCACCATGACCCTCGAAGTTAATGGGTTTGATGGGTTTGCTATCCAATTGGCCAAGGCTAGTCGTCGGCCAGAACTATGACCAGTCGGAACTGGTTCAGTGATTTTCATTTTAAAAACACTAGGAACTGATGGCTCAACTTTATAATCAGGTTTAGCCGCTTCGCCTCTAATTAAAACATGGGTCTCAGGAACATTTTCCCCATTTTCGCTAATAGTTAATGCTTCTCCTCCACTAATTGAACTGAGAATTGAACTATTCTTACCTGGTTTTTCATAGCCTTTGACATTCCTAAAGTAGGCAAGTAACGAGTAATAATCTTTTTGGGAAATAGGATCAAACATATGGTCGTGGCATCGAGCACATCCTGTCGTCAAGCCTAAAAAAGTTTCTGAAGTCGTTCTTAAAATATCATCTAATTCGTCGAACTGGGCCGTCTTCTTATCATCAGGTTCATCATCCCAAACACCTAATCTATAAAATCCTGTCGCAATTTTGCCTTCATCGCCGCCTTGAACAAATGGTCTATAAGTATTAAAAGCTTCCGCAATAAGCTCATCTCCTGCCAGCTGTTCAAGAATAAAACGATCATACGGTTTATCATTATTAAAAGCATCAATCACGTAATCTCGGTAGCGCCATGCATTAGGTTTTTCATCATCCCTCTCATATCCATTCGTTTGTGCGTATCGAACAACATCAAGCCAGTGGCGGCCCCATCTTTCTCCGTATTCTGGCATTTGCAGTAACTTATCAATTAATTCTGAGAAAGCCTTAGCTGTACTCGATGGATCAGATACAAAGGCTTCTATTTCCTCATATCTAGGAGAGAGTCCTATCAAATCAAAGTATGCTCGCTTAATCAAAACCTCACGGCTTGCCTCACCGTTTGGTTCAAGTTCATTTTCTTTGATAGCATTATTAACTATTATATCGATTGATGAATCTTTATGGATGCTCTTGTCAACTGGCTGGAAAGCCCAATAGTTTTTATCCTCTTCAGAAATACTAAATTTCCCATCAGCAAAAATATTGGGCTGAAAAATTATTAAAATAGCAAGGCTGCATACAGCATTACATGTACATTTCACTAAATTCATAATTGAAATTTCAGGCTCTGACTGCGTCCCTCTATTTTATTTAAATAATCTAAGCTTCGATGAATTCCGTCTCTAGTGTCATGGAGTGGTTCGTATTCAATTAAACAAACTCCATCATAGATCATATTTTCAAATAGGTAGGCATAATCCAAATCATCATCACCTATGGCCACAGCTATCCAGCCATCCCCTTTTCTTTTCCAATCCTTCAAATGACAATAATTAATTCTTTCATTGATCTGCTCTAGACAGAAATTTTTATCGTCAGGGCGAACGGCTTTTATATTTCCAGGATCATAATTGAATCCAACTTTCGGAGGCAGTTGATCGATTAGTCGGATAAGGGAGTCT
>CEUK01093124.1_pt1 | contig 14839 bp, 12 predicted proteins | sample 356451 | NCBI WGS metagenome assembly CEUK01 (sample SAMEA2622843, study PRJEB7988) | marine metagenome | isolation source: saline water (ENVO:00002010), including
TTAAGTTAAAATTTAAATTTGTTAACCTTCCAACTTTACCATTAGCTATCATGTATTTATTTACTTTTATTCCCAAATTATTAAGTTCATAGGGATCAATCATTGCGTTAGCTTTAAAATTAAATTTATTAAATAAATTAGTTCTTAAATTAATATAAATATTACTCATTTTTAGTGAGTCAGATGCATTATCATATGCCCCACTAATGCTCAAGTTGTCAATAATTTTAATTTTCTTTTCACCATCTTCATTATTAACTTTCATTTCTAAGTTATTGTCAAGATTTACGCTTAAGATATTTTGCTGATTTTGACTAGGAACACCATAAATATTGCCCTCAAAATAAGAGTACTTCTGAGGACCTTGGCTATTCTCATATTGAGAATAAATTCCATATTTTTCTTGAGAAAAGTCGGGTTTGTAGTTGTAACTAATTGATGGAGTGAATACATGTCTAATTTTCTTTTTTTTAGTACTTATGAGACCATAAATTTTGGTGCTAATTTGAGTTGAAAAATTAAAATCTCTTAATGCCCAAAAGCCATTGGTTGTGTCTATATTTATTGTTTGTGAATCATTATTCCAAGATCTAGTTCTTTTATTAAAATACCACCTTTCAGTATAATTTATTTTTGGACTTACGTTTATATGTTTTAATAAATTAAATGATGTTGAAATTGGTATTGAATGTTTAACACCGCTTTTTAAATTTTTATTTATTTCTTTAATTATTAAACTATCTGTTGCATTTATTGAATTTTTTGCATTTAAACTATAGTTAATTCCTAAATTTTTGTACCAAGTTTTTTTAATGATGTTTTTAAATGGAAAGATTCTATTCACTGTAAATGATACCTCAGGAAGGGTAAGATTAATTTGTTTGTTTAATGTATTTTGACTATGCCTTAAGTTTAAGGATAAGTTATATGGTTTATTATTAAATCTTTTTTGAAATGAAATGTTAGAACTTAAAGTGTTTTTTAAATAATCGGTGTCATAAGAGTTGTTTCTTAAATATGAGCTTGTTGCAAGATTCACAAGTGCTGAAAATTGATTGTTAGGATGTGCCTTTTGGTCCTGTTTATGTTTCCAGGATATTTTAAAATCTTTAGTAAGATTATAATTGCTAAGCTCTTTTTCTCCAATTCCAGTTTTTGCAAAGTTAATTTTAATATTTCCATCATATTTATATCTTTTTTTATAAGTAGAAAGTAAATTTATTTTCCAACTTCCTCTTGAGTAGATATCTCCAGTGATTGATAAGTTAATATATTCACTTAAACTAAAGTGATAACCTAAATTTCTTAAATTATAACCCAACTGAGTTGATTGACCATAGGTCGGAAGAATTATGCCCGACGATCTTCTATTATGAATTGGAAAGATGCCGAAGGGAATAAATAAAGGGGTTGGAATGTCACTAATTACAATATTTGCAGGACCAGTAACAATCTTTTCACCAGAAATAAGCTTCAGTTTTTTAGCATTAATATAAAAATGGGGAATTTCATTTGAACATGTTGTATAGTTTCCATTTTTTAAGAAATAATTTTTACCATCTTCTTTTTTTATATCATTACCATGTAAATAACCACCATCTTCCTCAGTTAATAGTTTTTTTATTTTTGCTTTCTTAGTTTTATAATTATATGTTATGGTATCTGCATAATATGTTTTAGATGACTCTTTTAGCAAAGGTTTTTTTGTGTAATTTCCTAGACTATCACGTATTCCAGTAGAAAATAAAATATTTTTTTTGAAATCAATTGAAATAAAGAATGAATTTAATTCGATATCTTCATATTTAACTTTTGCATTGTTAAATAAATACACCTTGTTTTTATCTATATCAAATATAATAGAATCTTTAGCTGAGTAAATTAATTGATTATTGTTCTGAGAATAAGCAGAATAAGAAATAATCTGGATAAATAGAAATAATATTTTATAATAGTTTAGGTTTAGTTTCACAAAACTTTATTTATATTACTTCAAATAAAGTAATATTTTATAATAAGTGAAACGATTAATTAAACTATTTCTTATCCTCTTTTTGTTTTCTCCACTTTATTTTTCCATATGTCAGGTCAATAACTTAGGTATTCAAAAAATTGTCATTGATCCCGGACATGGTGGTAAAGACCCTGGAACTTTAGGGACAGGTAGATATAAGAGTGCTGAGAAAGATATTGTTTTAGATGTTTCAATTCTTTTAGGAAATTATCTGAGATCCGAATTTCCAGAAATAGAAGTGATTTATACACGTAATTCAGATGAATTTATCAAATTATCAGAAAGGACAAGAATTGCTAATCAGGCCAATGCTAATCTTTTTATATCAATTCATTGTGATGCTTTTCAGGATCCATCAGTTTTTGGTTCATCTACATATGTAATGGGTATGCATAAAAATGCAACTAATTTAAATGTGGCAATAAGAGAAAATTCTTCAATTTTAATGGAAAATAATTACAAATTAAATTATGAAGGTTTTGATCCCGAAGAACCCGAATCTTATATTGCTTTATCAATGTATCAATCTAATTATATCACAAATAGTTTATTATTAGCGTCTAAAATTCAAAATCAATTTAAAAATAGAGTAAATAGAAAAGATAGAGGAGTAAAGCAAGCAGGTTTTTTAGTTTTAAGTCGTGCAACTATGCCTAGTGTACTAATTGAGTTAGGTTTTTTAACTAATAAAAAAGAAGAAGATTTTTTAAACTCTAATGATGGTAAGGTGTTTATGGCATCTGCAATCTTTCGCGCTGTCAAGGAATATAAAATTGGAATAGACGGAGTTATAGAAAATAATCCAATTAACTATAAAATAAACGAATCATTATTTTTTAGTCTTCAATTTTTGTCATCAAACAAAAAAATTGACTTAAACAAGATAGGAATTGAAGAAAAAAACTTAATTAAAGAATTTAAAGAAAATAATTTATATAAATATTCTTTTGGCTCTTCTAGTCAATATGAGGATTTAGAATCTTTGAAATTAATCCTTGATTCATATGGTTATAAAGATTATTTTACAATTGCTTTTTTAAATGGTCAAAAAATTTCCTTGTCTGAAGCATTGTCAATTTTAAAGTAATTTTTATATCTTTTTAATAAAATTAGAAATTTGAAAAAATCTAGTGAATTTTTGATAGGCCTATTTACCTGTATATTGTTAGTAGTTTTATATTGGGGTATTAATTTTTTAAAAGGTGAAAATCTATTTTCAAATAAAAGATTTTACTATGCTTTATACGAAAATATTGATGGTTTAACTATTTCTAGGCCGGTTACTGTTAATGGTTTTAAAGTGGGCCAGGTATCAAATATTAGTTTTCAACCTGGTCCCGAAGCACATTTAATTGTTGAATTTTCAATTGAAGAAAATATTTCTTTTTCCAATTCATCTATTTTAGAAATATATGACGCTGATATCATGGGGACTAAGTCAGTGCAATTAAAAATCATTGAAGATGGAGTCTTAGCATTAAGTGGTGATACATTAATTGGAACAATTGCCAGCGGGTTAACAAGTGAAGTGAGTGAGCAGTTTGGTTCTGTTAAAGTAGGTTTAGATCAATTAATTATATCTTTTGATAAAGTTTTAAATGAAGTAAATAGTCTTTCGTCAACAGCAAATCGAATTTTATTAAATAATGAAAATAACATGAAAAAAAGTATGAATAATGTTCTAAGTATTTCAAATGTTGTTGAAAATCAATCAAAAAATATTGATAATATTTTAAATAATATATCTAATATAAGCGATAGTATTAATCAAATCAATTTTATTGAAACATCAAATAATATTGCATCTATATCTTATCAACTCAATTCTTTATTATTTGATATTCAATCTACTAATAGTAGCTTAGGTAAGTTGATAACCGAAGACTCCATCTATAACCAATTGTCGCATACTTTAATTAATTTAGATAGTCTGTTAATTGATTTAAAAAGCAATCCAAAAAAATATGTAAATTTTTCAGTTTTTGGAGGTGATTAATGTATGAATATAATATTTTGATTTAATATGTTTTCTGTGGGTAATTTTATTTTTATAACACTCCTTATTTGTAGTATATCACTATTTTATAGAAACTTTAAGAAAATCATTAGAAATATCAGATTAGGTAAGACTATTAATAGTGATAATAGATTTAAAGAAAGATTTAAAAATGTTTTTTTAATTGCTTTTGGGCAAAAAAAAATGTTTAAAAAACCAGTAGTTGCAATACTTCACCTTTTTGTTTATTTAGGATTTGTAATAATAAATATTGAAATAATTGAAATTATTCTTGATGGTATTTTTGGTACTCACAGAATTTTATTTTCTCCTAACTGGTCTAATCTTTATGTTTTTTTTATCAACATATTTGAATTATTAGCATTTCTCGTTTTAATATCTGTAGTCATTTTCTTAATAAGAAGAAATATTTTAAAAATAAGGAGATTCTTAAGTCAAGAAATGAGGGGATGGCCTTCTATAGATGGAAATTTGATTCTGATTTTTGAAATTTTTTTAATGTCAGCTTTTTTAACTATGAATGCGGCTGATGTCTGCTTGCAAAATCTTAGCAACGATTATGATTATTTGCAAAATAAGTATCCTAAAACTGGAAGTTTTTTGATTAGTTCATGTTTAATCCCTTTTCTTGACTCTTTCTCAGTTGGGCAATTAATTTTTATTGAAAGATTTTGTTGGTGGTTTCATATTATTGGTATTTTCGGCTTTCTAAATTATCTAGTCATTTCTAAACATCTTCATATTATTCTTGCATTCCCAAATACTTATTATGCAAGTTTAAATCCAAAGGGTAAAATATATAATATGCCATCTGTAACTAAGGAAGTAAATATGATGCTAGATCCTAATAATGATCCATTTAGCAGCCAAAATAATGATGATAATGTGCCTGAGAGATTTGGAGTTAAAGATGTTAAAGACTTAACTCAATTGCAATTATTAAACGCTTACACTTGTACTGAATGTGGACGTTGTACATCAGAATGTCCAGCTAATTTTACAGGGAAAAAACTTTCACCAAGAAAAATTATGATGGATGTTAGAGATAGGGTGGAGGAAGTAGGAAAAAATATAGATCTACATGGAAAGAATTATAATGATGGAAAATCACTAATAAAAGATTATATTTCAAATGAAGAAATATGGGCATGTACATCCTGTAATGCTTGTGTTGAAGCTTGTCCAATTAATATAGATCCTTTATCAATTATTATAGATTTGAGAAGGTATCTAGTAATGGAGGAGTCAGCAGCACCTTCAGAACTTAATTTAGTTTTTTCTAATATTGAAAATAATGGTGCACCATGGCAGTTTCCATCTTCTGATAGATTAAATTGGAAAAATGATGAATAAAAACAATAAATTAATACAAAAGAAAAATGGTCATTACTCTGTAAGTCCAATTTTACCATCAAATATTAAAAATTATCTTATTGATATAGATGGAACTATCTGTGATGATATTCCAAATGAAGAACCTGAAAGAATGTCAAATGCCAATGTTTATCCAGAAGCTTTAAAAACTTTAAATAAGTGGTATGATGAAGGTCACATAATTACCTTTTTTACATCAAGATTAGAAAATCATAGAAAAATTACTGAAACTTGGTTGAAATTACATGGATTTAAATACCATAGTTTGCTTATGAATAAACCAAGGGGTGGAAATTATCACTGGATTGATAATCATATTGTAAGGGCTACTAGATATGATGGTAAATTTACTGACTTAGTTGAAAAAAAAGTAAAAATTCAAGTTTTTAAATAATATGACTTTAGAAGTTAAAACAATCAAAGAATTGATAGATAACGGACAATCACCTGATATTTTATTTTGGGTAGGATCTGCTGGTAGTTTTGATGATAGAGCAAAAAAAATAACTAGGGCATTTGTTAAAATTCTGAACAAAGCTCAAGTTAACTTTGCTATTCTAGGTACTGAAGAGTCAGCTAGTGGAGATGTGGCTAGAAGATCAGGTAATGAGTTTCTTTTTCAAATGCAAGCAATTTCTAATATTCAAATTTTAAATTCATATAGTGTTAAGCGAATTGTTACTACATGTCCACATGATTATAATACAATGAAAAATGAATACAAAGATTTAGGTGGAAATTTTGATGTTGTTCACCACACTGAGTTTCTTGTTGAACTTATAAATACAGGCATGTTAACTCTATCAAATAACTTAAAGGGACAGCAAATTACTTTTCATGATCCATGTTATTTGGGTAGGGCTAACAGAGTTTTTGAGGCCCCAAGAACATTACTGAAATCACTAGGTCTTAATTTAGTTGAAATGAAGAGATCTAAGTCAACATCTTTTTGTTGTGGAGCAGGTGGAGCACAAATGTTTAAAGAGCCTGAAAAAGGACGAGAGGATATAAATATTAATAGAACTAAGGAAGCTTTATCAACGCAATCTAAAATAATTGCTACAGGTTGTCCATTTTGTAATACTATGTTAACTGACGGAGTTAAAAATCTTGCCGAGGGTTCTGCAGAAGTTCTTGATATTGCAGAACTAATAGTATTATCTGAAAAAATGTGATATATGTTTATAGAATTTGATAAAATGCCTAATAGTTCTAGGGTTTGGATATATCAAGCAAGTAGGATTATGAGAAATAGCGAAATACTTGATATTGAAAAGGGCTTATATGAATTTTGTTCTAATTGGAAAAGTCATAATAATGATGTCTATGCATCTTTTAAGTTATATAAATTATTCATATGTATAATTGTGGATGAAACAAATTTTATTACTAGTGGTTGTTCTATTGACTCATCTGTCAATTATATTAAATCACTTTCTTTGAAATACGATATTAATTTCTTTAATCGAACTAATATAGTTTACGAAAAAAATGATCAGATGAACTTATGCTCATTATCAAATTTTAAAAATATAATTACAGCTGAAACACTTATTTATGACAATGCTATTACTTCAAAAAAACAACTACAGTTTGATTGGAAAGTGAAGGTCGCTGATAGTTGGTTGAGTAAATTTTTAAAATAAATTAAATTTTTTTGTAAAAAAAAAGGGCTCTATTGAGCCCTTTTTATTTATTTTAAACTATTCTTTCTTAAAAGAATAAGCTAAAGTTGATTCCAGCAACAAACTCTGAACCTGATAAATCAACAGTTTCTGCGTTGTCCATTGCACCTTCACCAGGTGTAACTTGTTCACCATCAACGATTAAGTCTAAATGAACAAAAGGTTCAACTGCAAAATGCTCTCTCCATACTAATGTATAACCCATTCCAAGTCTTACATTTGATGAAGAAGTTCTTGATTGTAAAACCATGTCTTTAACGTCAATATCTTGAGTAACAACATTAAAAAATGGTACATCTTCTACCCACTCTTCAGTTTGAGAAGTACCACTACTTAGTGACATTTCAACAAAAAGATTTCTAGCAGCATAGTATCTAGCGAAAACACCAAATCTTCTTACGTTATCAGTAAGAGTATATGCATCGTGCTCTCCATCTAGTACCCAGTCACCAGCAAGGTTTTGAACTAAATCACCACCAAATTCTGGATAATATCTGTCATCAGTATCAAAATGAATTTCAGCACCAATTGCTAAACCATCTTGAACGAAGTATCCAATTTTTGGAGTGATTTGCCAATCTTGCCAAGAAGTTTCAGAAAATTGGCTCCCTGCACCTAAAAGTACAGTTCCTTTCTTTGTTTGTGCGTTAGCTGAAAATGTTATTAAACATAATGCAGCGAACATTAAAATAAACTTTTTCATAATAATTATTAATTTTTTAAAGTTAACAGGGACAAATATATATTAAAAAAACATTACGATGAACTTTTTTTTAATTTATTATGTGTTTTTTATTAAAAAAAACATGTTAAAAAAAAGAATACAATCTGTTAAATTTGGTTTTTAACCTGTTATTAGGTTACTTTTTATCTTTTTTTTTAAGAATAAATCCCTTGAGGAAAATGGTTTTTTCTAATTTTAGTAACGGATCATTTTGTTCAAAATCCTTATTATCTGATTCAATATTACCTGTACAAAGTACTCTATTAATATCATTTTGTTTAAAATTAATTTTAATCTTACTTGATTTAGTGTTGTTTATATTAATCTTGTTAGATTGATCATCTAGTGTAAAAGATTTTAATTCTCCATTACCTTTTACATCTATGTAACTAATGTGACTTTTTCCAAATTTCCCATTTAGATTTTTACCTTTTATTTGATTATAATAAGGAATTGAGTCATTTGGATATATAATAAATGGGTTTTTTGGAATAATTAAACTATCTAGATTATTATCAACTGTTTGAAGTAAGATTTCATCACCACTTAACTGACTTTGATCTAGCCATAATACAGGATTCTTAATCATTTGAATTTTGGTGTAATTATCTGTGAAAATAATTTTTTCACACTTTCCATCTATGTTGGAGCCAGAAATTGAAATATTATTTTTCATTTCCACAATGTCTTTATTATCATCGATATCTATTTGCTCGCCTGAAATTATAGTAGAGTCTTTGGTGTTGTGGAGAATTATTTTACAATTTCCTGTAATATTTGACTTATTCTTATTTTGGTCTAAAGATTCAGCAAAAATATATGTGTTGCTGTCTATTTGTATTTCAATGTTTTTTTTGAAGTAATTATGATTTGTTATTTCATTTCTTTTTAGATATTTAGCTTTGATAATTTGATTATTAGATTTTACTTCAACAAAGTCAAATAGTTCTAACTTTTCAGACTCTTTTAAATAACCATTAATACATTTTATTATGGATTGATTTTTATTGATTTTTGTTATTCCATTAAATTTAATTGTATCATCAGTAAACATAATATTTTCACCATTTATTTGAAGGTCATCTCCAGAAATTTTTACATTTTTTTCAAAACATGAAATTTGTTTCTCCATGTTATATGAAAACACATCACTTAATATGACATAGTTTTCTTTTTTAACACTTCCACCTTTATTATATGATATGTTTTTTGTTTCAAAATTATATTTTATTTCATCACTTATAATTTTTAGTTGTTTGGTTTTTAATTTACTGTTATTAAAAAAAACCATTTGATCTAATTTTTGTATTATAGCTACTGAGTCACTTTGACAATGTAGCGTGTCATTAAAAATACTTGTATTCCCCCACGCTCTAACTATTTCTCTATCATCATTTATTAAAACAGTATCTGAATATATTTTAAAATTCTGATATTCAATAATAACATTTCCTGAAAATTTTTGATATGTCGTATCATTTATGATACTTTGCTCAAGTAAATTAGATTCAATAATATTGATTAGCTTTTGAGCACATAATTGTTGTAAAGAACATATATAGCAAATTAAGATAATTACTAACGCTATTATTCTCATCTAAAAATTGTTTGAGATCTATCAGGTCCAACAGAAACAATAGTTATTGGTCTATCCAATTCTTTTTCTAAGAAATCAATATACTTTATAAAATTTAGAGGCATTTTTTCTAAACTTTTAATTGTTGAAATATTTTCGATCCAACCATCTAATTTTTTATATATTGGTTCAATAAGTTGATTGTCTATGTCATAAGGTAGATAGTCAATTATTTCACCTTTAAATTTATAACCTATACAGACCTCCACTGATTCAAATCCACTTAGCACATCTGCTTTCATCATGCTTAACTCTGTAACTCCATTTATTTTAATTGCATATTTTAATGCAGGTAAGTCTATCCAACCACACCTTCTTGATCTTCCAGTTGTTGATCCAAATTCATGTCCTTTATCAGCTAATTTGTCACCGATTTTATTTGTTAATTCAGTGCAAAATGGTCCATTTCCGACTCTTGTGCAGTAGGCCTTAAATACACCTATTACTTTATTTATACAATTTGGTGGAACTCCTAATCCATTACAGGCTCCAGATGAAATTGTATTTGATGATGTTACATAAGGATATGTGCCAAAATCTATGTCTAAGAGAGTTCCTTGAGCTCCTTCGGCAAGAATGGAAATATTTTGAGAAATATTTAAATCAAAAAAGTATTCGCTATCAATGAATTTGAGTTTTTTAATTTTATCAATTGCTTTAAACCATTTCTCTATATCTTTTTTTAATTCTTCAGATTCATAATTATAAAATTTTAATAATTGAGTATGTTTTTGGGTTAAATTACTAAATTTTGTTAAAAACAAATCACTTTCTATATCTCCTATTCTAATGCCATTTCTACCCGTTTTATCCATATATGTAGGACCAATTCCTCTTAATGTTGAGCCAATTTTCTTATTTCCTTTTATTATTTCTGATGCTGCATCAAGATGCTTGTGAGTTGGAATAATTAAATGTGCTTTTCTGGAAACATATAAATTATCTAAATAATTAATTCCATTTTTTTTCAGATGATCTAATTCATCTGATAAAGTAATAGGATCTATAACTACTCCGTTACCAATTACATTTTTTACTGTCGGATTGAAAATTCCGGATGGAATTGTATGTAATACATGTTTCTTCTCATTAAAATAAATTGTGTGACCTGCGTTAGGTCCACCTTGAAAACGAGCTATTATTTTGTATTTTGGACTAATGAAGTCTACAATTTTTCCTTTTCCTTCATCTCCCCATTGAAGACCTAATAAAACATCAACACTCATAAGTTACATTTTTTTTGGTTACATTTTCCATATATATTTAGGGAGTGACTCATAACATGAAAATCAGTTATCTTTTCTATTCCCTCCAAAACTTTATTAATTCTTGGATCACAAAATTCATTTATTTGTCCACATTGTATACATATTAAATGATCATGTTGTTTTTTATTTAGAGATTTTTCGTAAAGTACTTTATTATTATTAAAAAATAATTGAGTAATTAGTTTTGCTTTTGTTAGTATTTCTAAATTATTATAGATAGTTGCTTTACTAATTTTTTCTTTTTTACTGATAAATTCATATAGGTAATCGATATCAAAATGTGTATTGATTTTATATATGTATTTTAAAACAATATATCTTTCGGGTGTTTTTCTTAAGTTATTTTCTTTAAGATATTGATTTAGAATCTCTTTTTCCTTCATATGTTTTTCATTTTCTTTATTCTTTAATTCTATTAATAGATTTTACTCCTTCTATTTTATATAATTGTTTGATAACCTTTTCAAGGTGTTTAATGTTTTTTACAAGCAGAGTTATTTTACCATAAAATAGACCATCATCACTATTAAAATTAACCAATTTCATGTTTACATTCATGTGGCTAGATATAATATTTGTGATTTTATTTACTAAACCAACAGAATCAATCCCTTTAATTTCAATTATAGCATCAAAGTCAATATGATTCATACTTTTCCATTTACATTCCATTATCCTGTAAGAGAAATTAGTTCTTAGTCTAATTGCATTTGGACATGAAATTGAATGAATTTTGATTCCCTCTTTTATTGTTACAAACCCAAATACTTTATCGCCAGAAATTGGTTGACAGCAAGTTGCTATTTTATAATCTAATACTTCTTCTTCTTCGCCAAAAACAAGTAATTTATTTTTTTCCTCAATATCAATTTCAGGAATTGTTTTTTTCTTTTTTCTAATAAATTTTGATTTAATAAAATCATACCAGCTGTCTCTATTTTTTTTAAAATCTTTAAGTTGTTCATTGGTTATTTTTCCAATACCTAATCTGTAAAATAGATCTAGGCTATCATTTAGTTCAAAATATATTTGAAGCTCATTTACAGTTGATTCAGAAAATTGAATTTTAAGATGTTTTAGTTTTCTAATTAGTATTTCTTTTCCATCTTTAGCAATTTGTTTTCTTTCTTGTTTTAGAGAATTCTTTATTTTATTTCTTGCTTTAGCGGTAATTACAAAGTCAAGCCAGTTTTCTTTTGGTGTTTGTTTACGTGAGCTAATAATTTCAATTTGATCACCGCTTTTAAGTTTATGACTTAATGGAACTAATTTTCCATTCACTTTTGTTCCTAAACAACTTTTACCTAAGTCGGTATGAATTTGAAATGCAAAATCTAAGGATGTTGCTCCGTTTGGCAGTGTTACTAATTGACCTGTTGGTGAAAAAACAAATATTTCTTCTGAAAATAAATCTAATTTAAAATCATCAATAAATTCAACAGCATTTTTTTTATCATAATCTAAACTATCTCTTATTCTATTTAACCAGCTATCTATGTTTTTTTGAATTTTAATGTTACTATGTTGGTTTTGTTTATATTTCCAATGAGCAGCAAATCCTTTTTCAGCAATTTCATCCATTCTACTGCTTCTAATTTGAACTTCCACCCACTGACCATCTAGGCCCATAACAGTTGTATGTAATGATTCATATCCATTTAATTTTGGATTTGATATCCAATCTCTTAATCTATCAGGATTGGGTTTGTAGAAATCAGTAACGATTGAGTAAATTTTCCAGCATAATTCTTTTTCTTTTTCATTGTTACAATTGACAATTATTCTAATGGCAAATTTATCAAACACTTCGTCAAAATCAACTTCTTTCTCAATCATTTTTTTTCTTATTGAAAAAATTGACTTTGGTCTTCCTTTGACAGAAAAATTAATTTCTTCTTTTTTTAATTTTTCTTTAATAGGTTTAGTGAACTTTTTTATATATTTTTCCCTGTTATCTTTTGTCTCGTTTAATTTTTTTGAAATTTCAACATACACATCACTTTCAGTGAATTTTAAACTTAAATCCTCCAATTCTGTTTTTATGGAGTATAATCCTAACCTATGAGCTAATGGGGCATATAAATAAAGTGTTTCAGAGGCGATCCTCTCTTGTTTACTTTTTCTTAAAAATTGCAACGTTCTCATATTATCTAATCTATCTGCTATTTTAATTAAAACAACTCTGATATCATTAGAAATTGATAGTATCATTTTTCTAAAATTCTCTGCTTGTCTTGATACATCTTTATCAACTACTCCAGATATTTTAGTTAAACCAGAAATAATAGTTTTTGTCTCACTTCCAAATTCTTTTTCAATATCATCTAAGGATATACTTGTATCCTCTACCACATCATGTAATAAACTACATATAATAGAAGTAGAACCTAAACCTATATCATTTCCAACAATTTTAGCTACTGAAATAGGATGACTAATATATAATTCTCCAGATTCTCTCCGGGAATTATTATGAGCACTAATTGCTAAATTAAATGCTTTTCGTATACTTCTTTTCTCATCTTTATCAAGATCTTTATTGATACTACGAATTAGTGATCTGTATTGATTTATGATAATTTTATTTTCTTCAGCTTCTTGATTCATAGTGACAAAAACATTAAATAATTGTTATTCAACAATTTTATTTTTTAATTCTCCAAAACCAATTCGTAAGTTATTTGTGTCAGCATAACCTTTCATTATTACAGTATCATTATTTAATAAAAACTTTCTTGTATCACCATTTTTTAAATTAATAAATTTTGATCCAGCCCAAGATAATTCTAACATTGACCCATATTCGTTTTCTTTTGGACCAGAAATAGTACCAGAAGCCATCATGTCACCTGATCTAATATTACAACCATTAATAGTGTGATGTGCTAGTTGTTGACACATATTCCAATACATATATTTAAAGTTTGATTTAGAAATTTGAGTTTTTGATCCATCTTCCAGCTGAATAAATACCTCTAGATTAATGTCATAATTTTTTGGACCTTCAAATTTTAAATAGTCAGATACTTCTGGTATTTGTTTTTCTCCAAATGTTTTAAAGTGTTCTAAAGCATCTAATGTTACAATCCAAGGTGACATACTTGACGCAAAACTTTTCCCTAAAAAAGGGCCTAGTGGGACATATTCAAATTTTTGAATATCTCTAGCAGACCAATCATTAAAAATACATAATCCAAAAATATAGTCTTCTGCTTCATCAGTTGAAATGCTTTTGCCAAGTGGTTTTCCTTCACCAGTAATAAACGCCATTTCAAGTTCGAAATCTAAAAGTTGTGACTTTTTAAATATTGGCTGAGTTTCATTTTTAGGAAGTATTTGACCATGTGGTCTTTTTATATTTTCGTTTGAACATATTATTGACGAAGCTCTACCATGATATCCAACAGGTATATGTAACCAATTAGGTAGTAATGCATTTTCGGGATCTCTAAACATTTTTCCAACATTAGTTGCATGATCTTTGCTGGAGTAAAAATCAGTATAATCCCCAATTTGTATGGGTTTAATTAATTCTATATCTTCTAAAGAAAACAAAATATTTTTTTTGTGATTATTATTTTGAATTGTTGAGTTTTCAATATCAAATAGTATTGCAATTTTATCTCTTACTTCTCGCCATATTTTTTTACCTTGTTTTAAAAATATATTTAAATTATTACTTTTAAATGTTTGATTAATTAGTTGAATTCCTTTAAAGTAACCTAAGTTTTCTAATTCAGTTAAGCTTATTGCTGTGTCTCCAATTATTGTTGCACAATGTATTTGATTTTCTTTTTTTGTTTTAAAAGTCCCAAAAGGAATATTTTGAATTGGAAAATCTGTTGTTTTATCGTATTTAATCCAAGATTGTCTTGAAATATTATTTGCTTTGATCATTCTATGCTTTTTTTTATTTAAAATAAATATATTTATTTTTTTATTTCAATAACATAAAATATGAAAAACTTAGATAAAGAATTATTTGATTTAATTAGCAAAGAAGAAAGACGGCAGGTAAATGGCATTGAATTAATTGCATCAGAAAATTATGTTAGTCAAAATGTATTAGATGCGGCAGGTTCTGTTTTAACAAATAAATACGCAGAAGGTTATCCAAATAA
>CEUK01085911.1_pt1 | contig 14836 bp, 12 predicted proteins | sample 356451 | NCBI WGS metagenome assembly CEUK01 (sample SAMEA2622843, study PRJEB7988) | marine metagenome | isolation source: saline water (ENVO:00002010), including
GTTAAGCAAGATGTATATTTTGCAAATATTAAATGGGATGAAGTATTGAAATTGCTCAAATACCAAAAAACAAAACTCTCTCCAATATCAAAATTTCATCCAGTAAAGAGAGATCTGTCTTTACTATTAAATAATACAATTAATTATTCAGATCTTGAGCAAATAGCATTCGAAGTTGAAAGAAAAATTTTGAAAAAAGTTGAATTATTTGATATATATGAGGGTTCCAAACTTCCCAAAGGTAAAAAGTCCTATGCTTTAAGTTTTATTTTGCAATCTGATGAATCAACGTTAAAGGATAAACAGATTGAAAATACAATGCAAAAGCTTCAAAAAGCATTTCAAGATAAATTAGGAGCAGAGTTGAGGTAGAAGAAAATTTACTCAAGTTTATTTTCGTCAGAAAAATACCATTAAAGGGGTATTAACCATTCATCTTTACCATGTTTGAGTTATTGGGATTGAGTCAGTTAAGTACGAGCTTTGCTCCGTCAATTCAGAACCATTTAAGGATGTCGGAATTAAAGGTGTTACATGCTGAAAATCAATCTTTAGCAGCGGAAGGATTAAAACAGGTTTTGTCAGAAAATCAGATTGCCAAAAAGATATATCGAGTAAACAAAAGTGAACATATTGAATCGGGAATTATAGCTTACGAACCGAATTTATGTGTTATTGATTATTCAGAAACCGGGCAGTTTTCTATTTCGGATTTAGAGAATATTATAAAAAAATATCCTCAAATAAATATACTTGTTATTTCAGATGATTCTTCAATTGTCAGAGTAAAAAAAGTTCTGGGATTGGGTGTTCATGGTTTTTTAACGAGAAGTAGTGATACAAATGAAATTATATTGGCAATAACCAAGATATCGGAGGGAGAAAAATATTTTTGTTCCAAGATTATAGATATCCTTGTTAATGAAAGTGATAGGCATGATGTACTTTCTAAAATTGATGGCAATCTAACTCAGCGTGAACAGCAAATTGTTAAATATATTGCTTTGGGTAAAACAAATAAACAAATTGCGTATTTACTCAGAATAAGCCACCATACCGTCCATACTCACAGGAAAAATGCAATGAAAAAATTAGCTGTAAACACTACTACAGAATTGGTTCTTTATGCAATTTATAATGACATTATCGAGCTAACCTATTGATGGTAGGTTGTGTTTTTTTTGACTAGTTCTAGTTATTGCAATCAATTTACTGATTTTTCATATTTGCACCTTGAATTAAAACTAAACTAACTAAACTAAAAACTATCGCTTATGAAAAAAATTACTCTAATTTTTGCTGGAATTTTTTCAGCTTTCAGTATGTATGGACAGGTCATAGATACTGTTTCAACCGGTGCATCCTATGTTAATGATGTTTACTATAGTCTGGAAAATGGTGAAATTCACTCTGTTGAGAGAGAAAATTGGGATATAGCATTCGCTTCCGGTGGTTACGGCTCGACAATATTAACTAATGAGGGAAGTGGAACTTCATTATACTTCTATTCAGGAGGAGATACTTCTGCATGGTCAAGTATTGATACATCTGGTATTTCAGGATGGACTAAGTATTACAATTCAGACTCAACCTGGTCTATTGGTGCATTTAGTCAGACTTCTACCGGAGATTATGATCCAGTATTTAACACTTACGATATGGGTTGGGGTGTCTACAGCATGGACTCTCATGTCGTTTCAGGTGATTCATTGTTTGTAATAAAACTTTCTAATGGGAATTTTAAGAAATTATGGATTGATAGACTTCAGAGCGGAGTTTACTACTTTAAATATGCTGATCTTGATGGATCAAATTTAGTTCATGATACAGTTGTAAAAAGTCAATATGTAAATAAAAACTTTGCTTATTACTCAATTCAAAATTCAACTAAACTTGACAGAGAACCAGAAAACTCAACCTGGGATTTGTTGTTTACAAAATACAATACTCCTGTGAACTCTCAATATGGTCTCACTCCATATGGAGTAACAGGTGTTCTGTCTAATGAGGGAGTTCAGGTAAATAAAGTTTCCGGAGTGCATAATGAGGATGCCGATACACTCTCAACATCATTTGTGAGTGACATTGCATCAATTGGTTGGTCTTGGAAATCATTAAATTACTCTACTTTCCAATATGAAGTAGGAGACAGTACAACGCATTTCGTGAAAACAACCACAGGTGATGTTTGGAAGTTAGTTATGACTGGATTCGGTGGATCTGCAAATGGAAACTATTATTTTACCAAGGAGAAAATGCTTTTGTCAGTTGATGCAGAGGAAAGTTTAACTGTTCTGGATTTGTCTACATACCCAAATCCTGCAACGGATTTCCTAAATATTGTTCTTCATCAAAACAATGCTGATGATTTATATGTTTCTGTTTATACTTTATCCGGTTCATTGGTTTACTCAAGTAACTTTGCAGGTAATGCCGGACTAAATAACTTACAACTCAATGTTCGTGATTTCTCAAAAGGATTATATCTGATTAATGTTGAAAATCAAGAATTATCTGTTCAACAAAAATTTGTTGTCAAATAGATGAGTTTATTTTAAAAACAAAAATTCCAAAGGAGAATTTTCTCCTTTGGAATTTTAATACAATAGCTAAAATTGAGATTTAGACTAGCCATATTGCTTTTTTTTAGTTCTTTTTTTAGTTCTTTTGGACAAGGCACAACTTATGTCAAAGTAATCGACTCCTACAATAATCCTGTTTCTAATGCACATGTTCAGTTTACATGCCTGGAATGCAAAAATATTAATATAAAATCAATACTTACAGACAAAGATGGATTGGTATTTAATCCGTTTTATGGTACCACGGAAATATATATATCATGTATAGGATTTAAATCAATTCTAGATACGCTTTATTCCAATACGTCTAAAAATATTGTTTTAAAATATGAAATGTTTGATATTGACGAAGTTGTAGTCACCGCTCAATATTCACAAAAAAGTTCGAGTAAAGCAGTTCATAAAGTTAAAGTTATTAATCGAAAAAAAATAGAGTCCTTAGGTGCCGTAAACCTAAGAGATGTTCTTACCAATGAAGCTAATGTCAGAATAACCCAGGATAATATTTTAGGTAGCAGTACCAGTGTTCAGGGCTTGAGCGGGCAAAACATAAAAATATTAATAGACGGTGTTCCTGTAATTGGAAGAGTAGGGGGTAATATTGACTTAAGTCAAATCAATATTAATGATATAGATAGAATTGAAATAATAGAGGGACCCCTTTCGGTGGAGTATGGTACAAATGCTCTTGCTGGAACAATCAATTTAATCACAAAAAAATCATCTGGAAAAAATAATAAATTAAACCTTAATTCTTACTATGAAACAGCAGGCCAGTCTAATATTGACGGGGGGCTTCAATTTAATCGAAAAGTATATAGTTACTCTCTTTCAGGAGGTAGAAATTTTTTTGATGGTTGGAATATAACTGATCCTTTTCTCAAAACTGATTTAAAAAAAATAGCTGATTCATCCAGATTTAATGCTTGGAAACCAAAAGAACAAAAATTTATGAAATTTGCTTGTTCCGGCAAGAACTTGTTCCTGAAAAATAGCATCATAAAAAATATTAATTACAGATTTTCTTCTGATTATTTTAAAGAAAAAATAACCAATAAAGGTTACCCAATGGCACCTTACAACGAGCATGCATATGATGATAATTACAATACAGACAGGTGGAGTAGTAATCTTAATTTAAATCAAACAAATAGAAACAATACAAAATTAAATTTGATTTTTGCTTATAATTATTTTCGGCGACAGAAAAACAGCTACAGGATTGATTTAACTACTCTTGAGAAAAAATTAAGAGGCTATCTCGATCAGGACACTACAATTTTTGATTTATACATGGCGAGGGGTACTTATTCAAGCTTCAATGATTCATCAAAATTCAATTATTCATTAGGATATGATGTGAATGTCGAGTCCGGAAAAGGTAAAAGAATTAAGCAAAAAGTTCAAACAATAGCAGACGCTGCATTATTTTCAAGTATAGAATACCAATGGCTTCCAAATTTAATTTTAAGACCAGGCATTAGATACTCTTACAACACATCCTATAAATCTCCTTTAACTCCATCATTTAATTTAAAATACAATCTTAATAAATGGATATTCAGAGGGTCATATTCCTCTGGTTTCAGAGCTCCATCGATAAAGGATTTATACTTTGATTTTGTTGACAGCAACCATGATATTCAAGGTAATCCAAACCTTATTGCTGAGACTTCCCATAATTTTAGTTTTTCAGCAGTCAAAACTATAATTAACGGAAATAAAGTCTTTAAAATAACAGGTCTTGGATTTTATAATGACATTGATAATTTAATAACATTAGCAATAAGCGAAGGTACTGCTTATTCATATTTCAATCTGGATAAATTTAAAACTCTAGGAGCCCAGACCCAATTTGAGATTACGATGGAAAAGTGGAAAGCAATCCTAACGGGAACTTATACCGGAAGTTATAATTCACTATCGGAAAATTTAGAAGTTAATCGTTTTAGTTACTCTCCTGAATTGAGGAGTAACGTCACATATAACTTGAAAAAATATAACTTAAACTTTTCAGGATTTTGTAAGTATTCAGGAGAGGTTGTTGGTTACTATATAGACGGAAATGATTCTTTGCAGCAAAACTTCTTAGATGATTTCACTACACTTGATCTGACGATAATTAAGGGATTTTGGAAAAATACATTAAAATGGACAATCGGAGGGAAGAATCTACTTAACGTTAAAAATATTGTATCTCAAGGTCCTTCAGGGGTTCACTCTTCTAATTCAGGTTATGTTTCAATGAGTTGGGGTGCTTCAATTTTTACAGCAATAAGAATTAATTTAGATGCGAATCGTTATAAAAAAGTAAAAGTAAATAAAGATGAATAATAAAAAAATATGTTGTATAAACTTAGTTTTGGTAATAATGTTGCTCACTTCTTGTGAGACAGAGGAACAAATTGTAGAAAAAGAATCCAATTCTATTGATCAAATTACGGCTTCAGTTTTCATAGATCCAGATTATAAATATCAGGTTTTTTATGATTTGGAAACAAATACCGAAGTTCTCCGAAATTTAACAACAGATTGGGATTTAGCTTTTGAATGCGGTGACAATGGCCATCATATAAAGTTGAATTCAAGCAGAGGGATGAATGTATGGGCAAGTGGTCAAGTCGATTTTTCAGCAGTCCAATCTTACGCCGGTGCCACATGGAACTGGGATAATCCAAATGGGATTCTTGACTCAACTGCAATTGGAGATTGGTGGATAATGAATGAAGATAGTGTAATTTCAAGGAATGAGGTTTACGTTTTAAATCTTGGAAAAGATTCTGAAAATAATCATTTAGGATTCAAAAAGCTTCAAATATTGGGATTTGCCAACAATGAATATCAAGTTAAGGTCTCTGATTTATCCGGTGAAAATCAATTTATTTCTTATTTAAGGAAAGATGATAATTATAATTTTATCTTTTTATCCATACTGAACAGTAAAACTGTTACAGTTGAACCTCCAAAGAAAGATTGGGATTTGTTATTTACAAAATATACACATACATTTTATAATGACCAAAACACGCCTATTCCATATGGCGTAACAGGTGTTTTAATAAATTCTTACTCTACATCTGTTCATAAAGATGTAGATTACGGATTTGAAGCACTGAATTTTGAAATTGCAGAAGAATTAAATTATCTAACAGATCAAAATACGATTGGCTATGATTGGAAGAATTATGATCACGATGCCGGGGTGTACAGTATCAATTATCACCAGAATTATATCATAAAAAACAGTAAAGATTTTTATTTTAAAATGCGTTTTATTGACTTTTTCAATGATAATGGTCTAAAAGGAAACATGAAATTCGAATTTCAGAAATTATTACCCTAATTCATTTATTATTGCTCTCCAATTCGTGTCTTCCGGAATTCCGGGTTTTCTTTTTCCAAAAAGTGTACAAATGAGTTCTTCATTGAAATTAAATATTTCAATTGAATTCACATCGCCATCTGAAGTTGGTTTTTTTACGAGCCAGCATTCTTTGATACTGTTTGTGCGAATATGCAGGTTGAAATCTGGATCCATTACATTGTACCATTCTTTCATTTCAAGTAATTTTTTCACAGGGCCCGTATGAATTTGCAGCATACCCTTGTTTCCAACAAAAACCATTATTGGCGTGTTGGTTTCCGCAGCTTTCTCCAATGATTTTTTTACTACATCGTTAGAAACCTTTTTTGCAAATTTAACACCATCTTTTTCGGGTGCCAATTCCAATGCTTGTAATCGGCTTACAGCATGCTTTTTCATCAGCGGAAAAAAAGCGTGTGTGTCCTTTAGATTCAGCCAGTCTTCTTGAAACTTTTTTCTATCGGGATTTTCATTTCTTTTTTCAGAATCAATTTTTTCAGAACTAATTTCATCTTTCTCAATACCTTGAATAGTGTGCTTGTAGGTTTCTTTAATTTTTAAAAAAACCTCCTTGTTACTTTCTTTAATCAGGTAAATTTTATGAATAGCAACTCCGTCTTTACTGAAAAATTGAATGCTTAAACGCTCCTGTCCTCGAGCAAATTCAGAAACTGCAAAACTAAACTTCCAATGGTGTAAGAAAATTCTCAAGTCAATATCTTCTCCAACAAATAATCCTACGTGAGCATTCTTACCAAAGCTGGGGTTTAAGTATTCTCCATTTCGTTCATGAACCACTTCATCATTTCTAGTTAAGGCTTTAACTTTTCCAAGTTTGGGTATTTCTTTTTCAAGAAAATCACTGAAGTTGACATCAAGCCTGGTTACAGTATCATTACAACCCGTGGCTAATAATTCAGCCTCTGAAGTATTTAATACTTTGGCAGCATCTCTTATTCTTACTTTTGGATTTTCTGTTTTGAATTTAATCCATTGACTTTTTAATGTTGAATCTTCATTAACTTTTAAATTTTTCATTTTCAAATAATTTATTTGATTAATTCTTTTTTTATTTGATTGTATTTTATGCCTGTTATTATATTAAAATTATTTTTATTTTTTATAATTGATACAGGCACTTTATAAACTTCTTCAAGTAATTGTTCGGTCAATACTTCTCTTGTCTTTCCTTTGGAAATAATTTCTCCTTGTTTCATTAATATAGAGTAGTCTGAATATTGAGCTATTAAATTTAAATCGTGGAGTACTATAATAACACATACATTATAATTGTCTGCAAAATCTTTTGCTGATTTTAAAATTGAATGCTGATATTGAGGATCTAAATTGTTCACTGGTTCATCTAAAATCAATAATTTTTTTTCTGCTTGTTCTTCACTTGAATCAGGCCATATTTGTGCCAGAGTTCGAGCAAAATGAACCCTTTGTAATTCTCCTCCACTTAGAGTATTTGTGGTCCTGTCTGATAAAGAAATTACATCAAGCAATTTCATTGCCGAGGTAATAATTTCGTCATCTTTTTTTGACGGATAAACCTTATAATGAGGAAATCTTCCAATGGAAACAATGTCTCTAACTGTATATCCTACAGATAAATTGAATTGTTGATTCAGATAACTTCTTTTACATGCGAAATTTTCCAATGAAATACTCTTGATATTTTTACCATTAAACTCAATATCTCCAGTTTTGGGAGTTATTGTGCCCGCAATACATTTTACCAATGTTGATTTACCAGCTCCATTCGGCCCTAAAATTGCAGTTACTTTCCCATTTTCAAAGTTTGAACTTACTTTTTTAAGGATTTTTTTCTCTCCAGCATCAAAGGAAATGTTTTTAGCTTTAACCATTAATTTTTCTCTTTTGCTGAATTAATAAAACCAAAAACAGAGGTGTTCCTAAAATAGCTGTTAAAATTCCAATAGGTAGCTCAGCAGGGGCAACAATTAATCTACACAATAAGTCAGCAATACTGAGTACTAAACCGCCTAAAATTGCAGAAATCCATATCAGGTTTCTGTGCTTAGGTCCCACTAATAATCTTGTAATGTGTGGAATTAATAAACCAATAAAACCAATCATACCAGCAATAGCAACACAGGCTCCTACAGTTATGGTAACCCATACAACAAGCTTTCTTTTTAATGAATTCACATTCACACCTAAACACATTGCTTCAGATTCTCCCAGAGCATAAACATCCAGCTTTTTTGCCAGGCGGGCAATCATGATAATTGGTAAAATTATAAGTGGTATCAATGCGATAACTTTTTCCCAATCTGCTCCACCTAAACTTCCCAGACTCCAAAATGTTATGTCTCTGAGTTGATCATCATTGGATAAGTAAATAATGAAACCCGTAACTGCTCCAGCTAAAGCGTTAATTGCTATTCCTGCCAAAAGCATTGTTGCGATATTGGTTGAGTTTTGGGCCTTTGATAACCTGAACACAATTATTGTTGTAGTAATTGCACCAATAAAGGTAGCTACTGAGATACTATAATATCCTAAAAAACCATTTGTAAATTGAAGTCCTGATATGATTGCTATAGATGCAGCCAGCATGGCCCCAGCTGAAATTCCAATTAAGCCGGGATCTGCCAGAGGGTTTCTAAAAAGTCCCTGTAAGCCGGCACCACTTACAGCTAATGCTGCTCCTATCATCATGCTTAAAAAAACTCTTGGAAGTCTTATATGCAGTAATACATTGTGTTGAGGGTTTGTAAAATCACTATAATTATCAGCTCCGAATAAATTGAGCAAAATATTTGCACATTGTTTAAATTCAATTTTAAAGGCACCAAGAGATGTACCTAAAACAATACAAACTGGTAACAAAATGAAAAGTGAAATATAAGTAAGCTTTACTCGTTGGGTCATTTTTGAAAAATTTCACCTAATTTTTCATTCAACTCTAAAGCAGCTTTACCAACACGTGGTCCAAAACCAGCCAGATACTGGCCTTCCATTGTGATAATACGTTTGTTTTTACCTGCATTTGTTTGCATTATACCTGGTACATTATCAAAAACACCATTCAGACTTTCAGCGCCGGTTGTAAACATCAAAATAACATCAGGATTTGCTGTTACAATAGCTTCAGCAGTCAATGGTTTGAAGGATTCAAAATTGTTAACGGCATTTTGTCCTCCGGCAATGGATATCATTTGATCCATTTGAGTGTTTTTACCTGCAACCAGTATTGTACCAGCTCCCCTTGCATAAATAAATAAAACTTTAGGTGTGTTTACAAATGTTTCCAGTTTGTTAATTGATTGATCAATTAATATATTCAGCGAATCATTTTGAATATCAAACTTGAGGCTGTCTTTCACTCCTTGAATTAGCTTTTTAGTTCCTTCAATAGAATGTTCCTGATTGAATAAAACCACTTTAATCCCACTTGCTTTTATTTGTTTTATAACTTTTGGATTTAAATCTTTTTGTATTCCGATTACTACATCCGGGTTTTGAGCTAAAATTCCTTCTGCCTGTATACTTCTGTTATGTCCTACTTTTGGCAGTTTGTTTACACTTTCCGGGTAGTTACTGGTTATATCAGTTGCCACTATATTTGATTCATAACCAAGTCCGTGAATAATTTCACTTAAAGCTCCGCTAAGTGAAACAATTCTGATTGATTTTCCTTTCGAATCATCAGAGTAATTGACTGTTTTGTTTTCCTTACAGCCCATGAAGGATATCAAGATACTAATAACTAAAAGAGCAAAATATTTACGTTTCATTGTGTTATTTTTTATTGGCTAATATTCCTAAAATAGTAACTTAAGTTAAAATAGTATCAAATCCTTTAATGTATTACATAAATCAAGTAATTTACCTTGTTTAGGGTATTTCTTTAAACTGTTAAATCATAAAAATCAATATTTGTAATGTTATTATTGATTTTATTCTTTGATATTTTAGTTTTGTTCCTGAATAGCAAATTTTCTTTCATCAAAAAGAATTAGTTGAAATTTAAGTCATGAAAAAAAAAAGAAAACGTTCCTGGTTAAAAAAAATAGGTTTAGGAGGTTTTTTATTTTTTTTGATTAAAGGAATCGTCTGGATTTTGATTGCTTTTGGCCTTATAAACACATGTTCTTAAACTAAAGGAACTTAATTAAAAACGTCTGAAAATCTGTTTTATACCAAAAAAAAGGTACTGTATTAACTGTAATTTTTACACATCTTTGTTTAGAATTATTCTAAATAAGCTTAAAGATGGAAGAATTATTAGAAAGGCCAGGGTTATATAGAGTTGAAAAAGATACGATGGGTGAAGTAAGTGTTCCTACCAGTAAATATTGGGGCGCTCAAACGCAAAGATCAATTACAAATTTCCCAATTGGTAATCAGGGAAGTATGCCTGTTGAGGTCATCAGAGCTTTTGGATATTTGAAAAAAGCTGCTGCTATTACTAATAATCAGTTGGGTGTACTTGAGGATAAAAAAAGCGAAGTTATTCAAGTTGCTTGTGATGATATTATAAATGGAAGTTTAGATGAGCATTTCCCATTAGTGGTTTGGCAAACAGGATCAGGAACTCAGTCTAATATGAACGTTAATGAAGTTGTCGCTAACCGATGTCATGAGCTATTGGGTAATAATTTAGGAGAAGGTGATCGATTTATTCATCCAAATGATGATGTAAATAAATCTCAATCCTCCAATGATACTTTTCCAACAGCAATGCACATAGCTGCGTATTTAAAAATTATTAAAAAGGTTATTCCAAGTTTAGAATTATTAAAAGATAATTTGAATCTTAAATCTGAAGAGATGAATACCGTTGTTAAAATCGGTAGAACTCATTGGATGGATGCAACTCCCCTTACTTTAGGACAGGAATTCTCAGGTTATGTTGCACAACTGGAGTATGGTTTGAAAGCATTAAAATCCAGCTTGCCTCATTTGAGCCATTTGGCTTTAGGAGGAACAGCAGTTGGAACGGGTTTAAACACCCCGGAGGGATACGATTTTTTAGTGGCTCAGCATATAGCAAGTTTGACTGATCAACCATTTAAAACCGCTCCAAATAAATTTGAATCGCTTGCCGCGCACGATGCTATAGTAGAATCGCATAATGCTTTAAAACAATTAGCGGTCAGTATCAATAAAATCGCTAATGATATAAGGTTACTGGCTTCTGGACCAAGGTCGGGAATAGGTGAAATTATTATTCCTTCGAATGAACCGGGATCCTCTATTATGCCAGGGAAAGTTAATCCAACTCAAATTGAAGCAATTACTATGGTTTGTGCAAGAGTTTTAGGTAATGATACAACTATTTCTTTTGCAGGAGCAAATGGACATTTTGAATTAAATGTATATAAGCCAGTAATGATACATGCTTTTTTAGAGTCTGCAAATTTACTGGCTGATGCTGCAAAATCATTTACTGAAAACTGTGTAGTAGGCATCCAGCCTAATAAACCCAGAATCAATGAACATTTGAATAATTCATTGATGTTGGTAACTGCGCTTAATGTTCATATTGGTTATGAGAAAGCTGCAAAAATTGCAAAAAAAGCGTATGAAGAAAATAAAACGTTAAAAGAAGCTGCCTTGGAGTTAAATTATTTAAGCGCATCCCAGTTTGATAGTTGGGTTGTTCCTTTAAATATGGTAAGCTCATTAAAAAATTAAATTATGGCCTTAGCATTTAAGCGTGTTGATATAAGAGGCTTGTCCTCAAAATCTGCAACAGAGAAATTAGTAAGTTCATTAAATAATCGGAGAGAGGACGAGCCACTTTGGTTAATTGATGATAAAGAACCAATTGATTGCTATGCATATTTAGTTCAGGAAAACTATTTATTTGAGACATTTATAATGTCATCAAGAGAGTATAGAGTATTTGTTGGCTGGAGTTATAATTAAAAAAGACCATTTTAATCGGTATGATATTGGATGTTTTTACACCTATATCATTTGTTTGTGATTTTCAAGGTGGTGGCAGCCACCTTGAATTTTTTTAAAAAGTTTATCCCTCAGGGATTCCCTCTGAACTTCCATAAAGTTCAGGAATTCCATCTCAATTAGATAAATTGTTAATTTTCTTGAGCCACTCCAATCGGAGTGGTTTTTTTTACAGGTTGTTAAAATAATTTCCAATTCACAGGAATAAAAAATGAACAATACCTAAAAAAAGCGATTGTTAAAATTCATGTAACTACCTAATTTCGCACTGTATCAAACAAGAGTCAAAGTGTTTGTTTTTAGTTGATATTTATTTTGAAAAATACATATCAACCATGTAGGTAAATAAAGGGAAGGAGTGCGTTAGCGCTCCTTTTTTATTTTTTACCTCAAAATTCACAATAAGAGTTAATTTTGAAAAAAAAATAAGAATGCGTAAAATATTTCTGTTTCTCATATTGATAATTCTTTTTTTTGCTTTTAAAAATCGTAAACCTGCTTACGTATTATATAATTCCAAAGGTAAAAAAACAACTTTTTCAAAAATGGTTTCTCAATTGAAAAAAAAGGAATTGATATTGTTTGGAGAGATCCATAATAATCCAATTTCACATTGGTTACAATTAGAGTTAACCAAAGAATTAGGGAAAACAAATAATCTGATTTTAGGTGCAGAGATGTTTGAAGCTGACAATCAAAAAGGCCTGGATTTATATCTAAATGATTCCGTAAATAATCATAATCTCGATACTATGGTTCGATTATGGGACAATTATAGAACAGATTATAAGCCATTGCTTGATTATGCCAGGGACAATAACTTACCTTTTATTGCAACCAACATTCCCAGGAGATATGCCTCTATGGTCTATAAAAAAGGAGGTTTTAAAGCTTTAGACTCTCTTTCCTCACAAGAGAAATTATGGATTGCGCCACTCCCATTTCCTTATGATCCGGACATTCCCAGTTATAAAGCTATATTGGAGATGTTCCAAGGTCATGGAAATCCGGATATAATAAAAGCTCAAGCATCCAAGGATGCTACAATGGCTCATTTTATACTAAAAAATTTGAAAGAAAATCATACATTTCTGCATTATAATGGTTCTTATCATAGCAATAATTATGAAGGGATTCTATGGTATATCAAACAGCAAAACCCTCAAATTAAATTTAGTTCCATATCTACAGTGAATCAAGAGAAGTTAAACAAATTAAATGAAGAATATATTGGGTTGGCTGATTATATCATTGTAGTTGATAATGATATGACGACAACGTATTGATTTTTTAACATTGTTTTGTAACTGGTGATCAGATAATTTACCTGTTTAGGGATAATTATTTTCAAGTATACCTTAAAATAGTTATTGTTTACCTGAAGTCACTTAGTTAAGTTTGGAATGCTCTTAAAATTAGCAACCCATGCAAAATATTGATTTACAAGCTTTAAGTATTTCTGAAGATGTAAAAATGACAAGAATATATTTCGTTGCTCAAGTTAATTTTTTTGGTACCAATAATGATGATTTAGAGGATAATTCTGATGAAATATCTTTGGAAGATTATGAGGGATAAAAAATACTTTTAAAGAATTATTATCTTAATAAAGTTACCGTGCCGATTTTTTCATCTCTCTTTAATCCGCCAAGTTCTGATACATAATAATATGATATTTTGTACACATAAACGTCATTCATTTGTATTTTATCGGCTAATTTACCATCCCATCCCTCATGAATATCATTTGTAAAGAAAACAACATGATCCCAACGGTTATAAATGGTAAATTGATAACTATCAATTGTTCCATATGAAACAGGTATAAAAACATCATTAAGCCCATCATTATTAGGAGTAAATGAATTTGGGACATACAAATTACCCGGACAGTAATCTTTAATTTCGTACGAGTATCTTGAACTGCAATTTTCATTATAAACCGTAACAGGATAATTTCCTGATTGAGTAATTTCGACATTATTGGTTTCTCCAAATTCATCCCATATAAATGTGAATTCATTTTTATCTTCAAATAATAAATTCAGTTGGGTAGATTCATATTCAAAGCAATAGTGACTCTTGGAATTTGCGTCTATTATAACTGCATCTGGTGTGTCAATTTTTGTAACATAAATTTCAGTAGTATCTATACAATAATCTCCTTCTATAATACCTGAATATACTCCTGATTCAAACACTGTGTGTGTCGTACTATATTTATTTTGTAACCAATAAATAGGGTAATCTTCGTAACCAGACGCCGGTGTAAGTTCCAGTCCTGTTCCTTCGCAAAAGTTCAATTCTTTTTCATAGAAAGGATCAGGTAAAATTTCTTGGGAAACATAAATCTCATCTCGGCCTGCACATCCAATGTCATCAATGACATCTACTACAAAAAGTCCTTTTCGATCGATGGTAATTTGATTCTGGTCAGAACCGGTACTCCACGATATGGTGTAATTCTCTCCGTAATCAGCATGTAATGTTAGGCTTTCATTCTTACATATTAAAGTGTCATTGCCTAAGAATACATCAGGTAAATCCCTGATTTCTATATTTATAGAGTCATTTTGTGTACACCCGATTTCATTACTTACTGTAACGCTGTAAGTTCCTGCATCAAAAACAGTTATGAGGTGGGATCGATCTCTGGTATTCCAGATATAAGTAGCTCCCGGGTTGAATGCATTCAAAGTAATATTTTTCCCCTCGCAAATTAATGTGTCATTTCCAAGATTAACCGAAGGTAATTCTATGAAACTTAACTTTATGGAATCGGTTCCCTTGCATCCCATACTATCTGTTACCTCTATTGTATAGTAACCATTCGTATCTACGGTGATTTTTTTCGTGAGATCACCAGTATTCCAATAATATTCTTGTGCAGAAGTCTCTGCATTTAATTCAATGGAGTTGCCTTTACAAACAGAGGTGTCTTCGCCAA
>CEUK01354164.1_pt1 | contig 14781 bp, 13 predicted proteins | sample 356451 | NCBI WGS metagenome assembly CEUK01 (sample SAMEA2622843, study PRJEB7988) | marine metagenome | isolation source: saline water (ENVO:00002010), including
ATGACTACGAAAAACACTCAATGCTTCTTCAAGATTATTTTTACTTAAAACCCCAATTATCATTCCTTTAGATTTCAGATTCAGAATAATTCTTTGAATATCAATAAATAACTCCCCCCTCATATCATGCCCGCCTAATCTTATTCCATCTTTGCCATCTTCTCCTATTACACCGCCCCAAATAGTATCATCTAAATCAAAAGCTATTACTTTGATTGGAGTATGTAATTTGCTAATTATTTGTTCTATCTTAAGGCTTAAGTATTTCAAATATGCTGGTAAATAGGGATTTTTAGCTGCATACCAAAGTCTTTTAGAAAAATGATTTAATTCCAAAAAGTCAGTTTCATAAATAACCTTTACACCTTTTTTCTCAATTAATGTGTGGGTATAGTATTCCCAAGATCTGGAGTGCTCATCTAAATAATTTTGAAGTTCAAAATCTTGTGAGGTAATTAATCTATAAGATGGGGCAAAAAATATAATTTCTAACCCTAAACTCATAAAAAAGCTTAAATTCTCAAGCGCATTTAAATGTATATTTTTTATAAATTTTTCTTCATTAACATTCACACTATCATAAATCATTTGACATCTAAATAGATTTGATCTTGAAAACCAAAAAATTACCAAATCTCTCTGATTAATCTCATAACTTTTTATTAAATTAATTGATTCTTCCCAAGCCATTCTTTGAATTTGAGTATATACAATATCATCAATAAGAGAACAATATTTTTTTAATATGGGATTAATCGAAATTAAATTTAAATCGCTAAATATAAAAACTCTCATTACTGATTTATTAACTTGTAAAGAGCTTCAATCGATATATCTTCATTTTTTGATTCATAAATTTTATCTAAGAAGGAAATATTAATTTTAAAATTCAATAATTCTGTCTCTATTTCAGCAAGAAAAGTAACTAATTCTAAACTACTAAATAAAGATTCCTTGCCTGTTAATTTTAAATTTTTATCAAGCTCTAAAGGGAATTCATTTTCCCAAAATTCTCGGGAGTTTGAATAAATTATTGAGACAATTTCCAAAAATTTATTTTTATCCATAAACTCTAAAATTTCATGATACAAAAAAATAATTTAATTAATTTACTTATTATTTAATATTTTATTTTTAATTCTATCTATTTTCATTTTAAAATTTAAAAGAATTAACATTTTTATAAGTTGTTTACTCTTTTTTTAATTAGCAAAAAGGTCAAACTTGCCAAAAACTTATTAAAGTTGTTTAGTTCTTTGAAATTACAATGTATATTAATATCTTTTCAAGAAAAATTAATTTATTTAAAATTCTTTCAAAATCCTAGCAGGATTTCCATAAACAGTAACATTCGCTGGAACGCTTTTCGTTACAACTGAACCAGCAGCTATTTTAGAATTTTCACCTATTAAAATAGGTTTTTCACTTTTACCAGGAAGAATAATAGCTCCAGTACCTACATAAACATTATTACTTATTCTTACGTTACCCGAACATTTGACTCCAGGAGCAAAAGTTACATAATCTCCAATAGTGCAATCATGAGCGATAAATGAATATAAATTCCCATGAAAGCTTTTGCCTATTTTAACGTTTGAAGTAATGGTAACAAAAGGACTTAAAATTGACCCTTTGCCTATTGATACTTCATCCATAATTATGATATTACTTGCCTTTACCGTTAAAATATCTATCCCACTACTAATACATTTTTCAGTAAGATTTTTTCTTGTTAATGTATCAGCTATTGCAATACAACAATGTATTTTTTTTTCGGTGAAGTTAGAAATTAAATTATCAAAGCTAAAAACTTTAAAACCATTAACTTCAATACTATCTTCTATTGAATCATCAATAAAATAATATTCTGGTTTTATATTTAAAGAGGAATTTGTTTGTTCTCTCTTCAACAAGGGCATAACCTCTCTCGCATATCCACCAATTCCGTAAATACTATAAATGGGCTCCATTTTATTGAATTTAAATTATTAATACGATATCTACTATAGAAGAATAAGGTTAATCTTTATAAAAGGATCATATTTTTTTTATTCGTTGAGATTTTAAACGCATCAATATTACTATTTAATTCATAAGTCTTTGCTAGCAATTGTCTTGGTAAATCCCTACCCTTAATTTTACCTTCAATTTCTATAACTAGCTTGATAAAATAATCTTCATAAAATACCCTTTTGTAAGTGAGAAATTAGATAAATAAAACGTTCTTATAGCTGGAATATCAGTTTCAATTAATTTCCTTAAAACATTATCAATAAGATTATGCTCTCTTAAGGTATTTGTGGGCCTAAGGTGTAAATTATTTCTTTATTTTTAAGATTAAGAGCATTAATCGCATTAATATAAACTTAAGTATCTCATGATATATCTTGAGAAATATCATGAGGTTTAATAAACGGAGCCTTAGTACCAAAACTTAATGCGATATCGGCATACTTTTGTGAATCTGTGGACACTGTTGTTCAAGTTATTAAATTTGATTTTTTGACTGGTTTATAGTAGGAAATATTAAAGGCTTCCCTTGGAAATTAACTAAATTTTTATTTTTTATTCCTCTTTAACCTGACCTTGTAGGAATTAATACTATTATTTCGATGCTTATATTTTTTAAAATTATTAGGTGCTTAAGACTTTAATAAAAGCTTTTAATATATCTTTTTAAAACTGAATAATGCATAATGAAAATAGAAAATAAATCATTTTACTTTGGAATTTATTTTATTTGATACAGAATTCACTTCTTGGGAAGGTTCTATGCAAAGAATGTGGAGTAAGGAGTGGGAAGAGAGAGAATTAGTCCAAATTTCAGCAATTTATGTAGAAGATTTAAATACTTTGAATCAAACTAAATTCTTTTCAGTATATACAAAACCTCAAATTAATCCAAAATTAAGTGATTATTTTATAAATTTAACAGGAATAGATCAAATCACAATTGATAATTATGGCTTAACAATTGAAGAAGGTATTAAACAGTTTTGTGATTTTAGTAAAGATAAATTCTGCTTTTCATGGGGAGATGATATTGGAGTTATAAAAAGAAATGTAGATTTATGCAAAATAAAAAATAACCTAAGTTTAGATTTAGCTTTTGATATTAAAGAATTTTTTATGAGATTTAATATTGAAACTTCAAACTTCAATTCAGGTAATATAGAAAATTTTTCAAATGAAAATTCAATAATTACAAGCGGCAAAGAACATAATGCATTATCAGATTGTATCTCTATGTTATCAGCACTTATAAAATTAAGAAAAATTTATGGTTTAAAAAAAATTGTAAAAGAAATGAATTTTTTAATTAATAAAAATTAATTAAATTGATTCAAAGTTTTTTAAATTCTAATTTTATTTGTTTGTATTGACTTCTTAAGAATCTTTAATTTTCTAAATTGAGAAATTTTATAATTAATAGGAAAATTTAATTTAACTAATCAAAGATGCTAAATCTTTAATATTAGAAATATCTTATTTAAAAGATAGATTTAAGACTTTAATATGATAATTATTTTTTGGTTTAATTAATAATATTAGGAAAATAATTAAAAATTATTTTCTTGCTTGATTAATTACAGATCTAATTTTTTTTGCAGCTTCAAATTGCTCATTTTCAGAAATTGTCGGATCTACTAAAATTGCTAAACTTGTTTCGCCTAATTCTTTGGCATTCTTAAGTCTTTCTTTTGGGAAATAACCTAAATCTTGAAAACATTTTTCAAGATAGATTTCACCACATGAACCAGAGAAAATCTTTACACCCAGTTTTTCAACTTCAAATAAAATTCTATTTCTATCCCATCCTGTAAGAAGATATTTCGGATCAATGTAACAATAAAATCTATACCAAGCATGTTTTAGATGCATATCTGGTAGCGGTATTCTTATACAATCAATTTCCTTTAAATTTTCAAATAATATCATTGAATTTTTCTCTCTTAATTGATTCCAATTTTCTAGTTTTTTTAATTGATTTCTACCGATTGCACTTTGTATTTCTGTGAGTCTCATGTTAGTACCAATACTTTCATGTAACCATTTGAATCCAGAAGAACTTTTTTGATTTGATGATAATAAATCAAAATTCTTACCATGATCTTTATAAGATAAAACAGATTTAAAAATGTTTTTGCTATTTGTTGTTAGCATCCCACCCTCTCCTCCAGTGGATATGATTTTATCTTGACAAAAACTCCAAGTAGAGACATCACCAAAATTCCCTACACTTATGCCCTTAAATTTTGCTCCATGAGCTTGTGAACAATCTTCAACAAGCTTTAAATTGTAGCTATTCGCCAATTCCCTTATCTTTTCAACCTCAGCAGGCCAGCCACCAATATGAACTAAAGATATTGCCTTAGTTTTCTTTGTGATAAGAGGTTCAATGGTTTCTGCAGTTATGCAACCTGAATGATAGTCAACATCAGCGAAAATAGTTTTTAATCCTAATAAAACTGCTGATGAAGCTGTGGCTAAAAATGTTCTTGGAGTTGTAATTATTTCGTCTCCAATTTTTAAATCAAGTGACTTATATGCTGCAGTTAAAGCTAAAGAGCCATTTGCGAGTGCGATTGAATATTTGCATTTCATTAAATTCGAAAATTCTTCTTCAAATTTTTTACAATTATCTCCTGTCCAATAATTTACTTTCCCGGATTTAAGTATCTCCGAAACTACTTTTAAATCATCCTCATCATAAGAAGGCCACATAAAAAAAAGTTAAATGTTTTTATAGTATTATTTTATTGACATCAATTTAATATTCAATTAATTAATTGAATATTAATTCTTTAATCAATTAAATAATACATAATTCATAATTCATATTAAATATATTAGTTCATTTTTGTTCAATAATTTATCTCTTCTAGAAAATTCAATTAAAAATTTGATAGACGAAAATATAAAATAAAAATTTCTCATAAATAAAATTCTTAAGGATATTTGAAAGTTATATTAATCATTAAGTTAATAAATTAATAAATATCTTTATTTTCTTTATTTCTAGAAAAAAGAGGCATTGTAATTTCTTTATTTTTATTTACGTCATCCTTTTTTAACACTTTCCAAACACTTATAATTAAAATTTTTAGATCAATTAAAAAACTTTGATTTGAAACATACCAAATATCAAATTTAAATTTAGTTTCCCATGAAATACAATTACGTCCATTTATTTGGGCCCATCCAGTTAAGCCAGGTTTAACATTATGTCTTTTCATCTCTTCTTCAGTATAATGTTCGAGATATTCTTCTAGTAATGGTCTTGGTCCTACAAAGCTCATTTCCCCTTTTAGGATATTGATTAAAGAGGGTATTTCATCAATAGAGGTATTTCTTAAAAACCTACCTAAATTTGTAATTCTCTGAACACCATCATCTGTTTTTTTATTGTTAAGTTCTGGGTTACGCATCGTTTTGAATTTTATAATTTTAAAGTTATTTCCTCTTAGGCCTGGTCTATTTTGCAAAAATATAAAGTCCCATCCATTTGTAAGTATTAATAAAATTGATATAGAAAATAATAAGGGCGAGAAAAATATAAGAGCAATAAATGCGAACAATCTATCAAAAAAATCTTTTATTAATCTATATTTAATAATTTTTATCATTATTTGAAAATTGTAAATTAAATTTATAGATCTTTTATAAAGTTAAAAAATACTGAAATACCTTTTTCTTTAGAGAATTTATTAATTGCCAGGTTCCTAGAGTTTTTTTTCATGTTCATAAGAGAATTCTCATCTCTGTAAGATTTTAAGATCGTTTTAGCCAGTTTTTCATGGCTTTTGGGGGCAACACTATATCCTATCTTATATTTTGAAATGATAGTAGTTAATTCATTCCCTTTATTCCCTATAACTATTAGGGATGATCCCGCGGCTAAATAATAAAATGTTTTGCTTGGCAAAATTAAATCTTCTGCAGCTTCCCCAATAGAAACAATTGATATATCTGCTAGAGATAAGGTATATGGTAATATTTCTTCAGTTTGATATTCAAATAAACGGATATTTTTGAGATTATTTTTTTTAATATAATTTTGAACAAATGAAAATTTTTCCCCTCCTCCTATTAACAAAAATAAAATATTAGAAAATTCTTTTAATTCATCCGCTGCTTTTACAATACTCTCAATATCATGTGTAATACCCATATTGCCAGAATATAAGACTACGAATTCTTTATCCCCAATGAATCGACTAGAATATTTATTTTGACTTTTCTGTAATGGTTTTATAAAGTTAATATCAACCCATGGAGGAATAACTCCAACTTCATCAATATCTATATCAAATTCTTTAGAAATCAATCTACTCATATTATTACTTAATGTTATGACTTTGTTTGCTTGCGAATAAATAATTTTGTTTAGCCACTTCCAAATTAATATTAAAGGGTTATTGGCCCCAAAGTAATTAGTAGAGACAAGAATATTTGGATAAAGATCATACACTAAGATAATAAATGGTAATTTTTTTAGTTTAATTATTAAAAATAAAAAGAAATGACTAATAGGAGGATTAGAGGTAATCAATATAAGATCATTTTTCTTTAGAGAAAAGGCATATTTTGTTATGTCGCAAGCAAATCTTAACCAAGAATAAAATCTTTTTAAATTAGTCTTTCTATTATAAGAATATAAATTCTCGTAAAAAAGTTTTGATTCTTTTTCTTTTTTTAAATTTCTTTCGCATATTTCACCTGACAAAAGAATTCCTCCATCGCTATATTTTTTGGCTAAATCTATAGATAATTCGTAAAAAAGTTTTCCAACAACTTGATTTACTAGAATAATTCTTTTTGATTTCACTACAAATTAATATAAAGTAGCTATTTAATTCATTTTAAAAATCCTAGCATAAAAGATATATCTTTATTAACTTAACTCGTTGGTCTCTAATAACTGCAAATAAAAATCAGAACATAATAATTTGGAAACTATTTATTTTTGTAAAAAATAAATAAATAAATAAATTTATTAAAAACATACTTAAAGTAAGATATAAATAAAAAAACTATAGTAGGAAAAATTTACTTTTTTAATTTACATAATAATAGTTATTATAAAACTATCCGAAGAAATTAAATGTGCGGTTTCTTATTTGAATATTCCCAATCAGTTTTAACAGAAAAAGATAAATTTTATTCAGGACTTAATGCACTTTCTCATAGAGGGCCTGATAGTAAAGGTGTTTGGGAAAATAGAAATATAAGGATGGGACACACAAGGTTGTCAATTATTGATCTAAATAAAAGAGGCGATCAACCATTTAAATATAAAAACCTCAATCTTATCTATAATGGTGAAATTTTTAATTATAAAGAGATCAAAGCCGAATTAAAAAAATTAGGATACTCATTTCTTACTAAATCTGATACTGAGGTTGTTTTACTTGCTTATCATAAATGGGGCCAAAAATGTGTTGAAAAGTTTAATGGGATGTGGGCATTTGTAATTTATGATGATATAAATCAAGAAATTTTTGCTTCTAGGGACCGCTTTGGAATTAAACCTTTTTTCATTTTTGAATATAAGAATGGTTATATTTTTTCAAGTGAAATCGAGCCACTCACAAAATTTGGATTAAAACTTACTATCGATGCACAATATATTGCACAATTTGTAAGACAAGGTGATCCATTTTTTTGTGGATCAACTTTTTTCAATGAAATTAAGGAACTGTTACCTGCAAATAATTTATTTTTAAAAAAAGGAAAAAAATTAAATACTAATCGTTATTGGAATTATCCGAATAAAAATACAATTAAAACAAATAATGAGTCTTTTAAAGAATTTGAGAAACTACTTACTGATTCAATTACTTTGAGACTTAGGTCAGATGTTGATATGGCTTTACTTTTATCAGGAGGATTGGATAGTAGTCTTGTGGCAGAGGATATTAATGCAAACAATCCAGGATGTATTAAAAGGGCTTATTGCTATTCTTCTCAAGATTACTTTGATGAGGTTGATTTTGCTAAACGTATTGCTGCGAGATCAGGTATGAATTTCCAGAAAATTGAACATAATAATATAGAAAGAAACTATATCAAAAAGCTTAAAATATTAGTTAGACGATTTGGTAAAGGTTTAGCGAGTAGATCAGTTGTCCCTGTAAGTTTTATTTACGAAAGAATTTCGAAGGATGGAATAAAAGTCGCAATAGATGGGCAAGGAGCAGATGAATTACTGGCAGGGTACAAAAATTATCATTTAGTTCTTTTGCCTTTTTATTTGAAAAATTTTAAATTTAAACATGCTTTAGATTTAATTAAAGATATTTTTGAGAACGGTTTCATAAAAACTATGATGCTTGGTTATAGAGTAATAATGCCAGAATTTATGAAGTATATAGGGAGAGTTCTTATCGGATATGAAAAATATTTAATAAAGTATAAAAGAGATTTTTTAAATAAGAATATCTTATTGAATTTTAAGAAACAAGATAAAGCTCACGAAGATCCTTTTAATAATTATTTAATAAATCATCATAAAAATGGCCTGATATATTTAATTTATTATGGCGATATTATATCAATGTTATATTCTGTAGAGAATAGATCTCCTTTCTTAGATCATAGGCTTGTTGAATTTGCATTTTCAACGGATTCTTTTTTTAAAGTTCAGGGCGCACTAAATAAAGTTGCTTTAAGAAAAAATAAATTTTATGATCCAATTAAGAAAATATTAGAAAGAAAAAAGATTGGATTTAGTACTTATATCTCAAAAAATCTCAAAAATCAAATGATCAAAGAACTTAAAAATTCTCCAATACATTCATTAGGTATTTTCTCAAAATATCTTAAAAGAGATTTGATAAGTAAGAAATTCATGAAAAAAAAATACGAGTACTTACTTTTTCGTATTTATCAAATACATCTCTGGTTTCAAATTTATAAAGATTCTTTATGCACTAATATCTAAAGAATTTTGTTATGTCAATTCATTTTATAAAATATGATTATTCTAAAAATTACATAGTATTATATAATATTTATTCTCTTTGCTAAATTTGGAATTATTAATAACATTAAATTAAAATACTAATTTTTAATACAAAGTTCATTTCCTTAAAAAACTCTTTAAGTTGAGCCTTTACTTTATCAATTCAAAAATATATCTAGAGTTTTAGTAAATAATTTTGGTACTTTAAAAGAATTTTTAGAATTAGCAATTTGGAGAAGATTAATCAAAATTTAAGGATTTTAATTCTGCTTTGGCGAGTTTGAACATCTCAGATATTTTTAATTCTATTTCTTTCATGGCTTCCTTGACGTATTCCATTTCTTCATTATCTATGGGAAGAATTGGTAATCTCTCGTATCTTGGGAAAATATTCCTAGCCTCTAAACAAGCCTTTATACTTATATGCCATCCAAATTTATGGGCTATTTTAGCAAAAAAAGGATCTTCAATACCTTCAATTATTAATTGAATTATTTTTTGATTTTTTTGTTTATAGGCCTCATAAAGAATTATGGGTATTTTAGGTTCAAAAAGACCAACCCCGTATAGCCAAGCTTGACAACCTTTGTCTGCGAATCTCAACCATTGCCTATTACCCCCTCCAGAAATAATAATAGAAAGTCTTTCTTTTAGGCAATTAATAACATCATTGGAATATTGGTCATCTTTAGTGTCCTCTTTTATAGCAATAACTGAATCAATATCTGCGATTTTATCTAATAAAGAAATTGGCCAATTTATTGTTTGACCTCCAATACCACTTGTAAAGGGCATTTCATGAATTAATAAGCCTAAATCAGGAGTTGATGCACATTTTTCAAAATGAGTAAATACTTGTCTCTCAGAATAAAACTTTTCCCTAAATATTAATGAAATTAAATCAGCACCAATAAATTTTGCATGCTTACAAAAATCTATTGATACTTCTGTCGAACAATGTAAAGGGTCGGCTACAATTACTAGGTTATTTTTATCTAACTTCTTTACTGAATCAACAACAAATTTATTTAATTCTTTTATTTCTTTCCATGATAATTCGCTAAATCTGCTGTTATAAGCCATTACATAAAATATTCTTCCTCCAGATTGGTAAACTCTTTTTAAATACTTTAAGAGAGAATCATAATCAATTGAACAATCTTCTTTAAATGGTGTGACTATTGAAAATATCGGTCCTTTAATATTGTTTCTAAGATTTTCTAGATGGTAGGACATATATATTAGATGAATTAAATAATATTACTGCATCGCCGATTAGAAGATTTAAAAGGCCTATATCTTTGAGTAAATAATTCACCAAACTGTTCTACCACCATCAATTGAGATAATTGATCCTGTCATATATGAAGAAGCCGAGCTTAATAAGTAGATAATAGATCCTTTATATTCATCAGCATTTGCCATCCTTCGCATTGGTATTAATTTATTAATTCTGCCTAAGAAATCTGCAGATTGTTCAGTCAACACTCCCCCTGGACAAAGACAATTACATCTAACCTTAGTTGGCCAGTATGTTGCAATATAACGGGTCAAACCTATTAACCCCGACTTAACAACAGAATAACTAATAGGTTTAACAGGTTGCTCATTAGGATTAAGATTTTTTATTTTGTATAAATCTTGATTAGGACCAATAATGCCCAAATCTGAAGAAATATTGATAATACTGCCTCCTTTATTTTTGCTCATTAATGTTCCAATAATTTTGGCACATAAAAAAGATCCAGTCAGACCCACATCAATATCTTTTTTCCATTCGTCAAGATCAAATCCTTCTAACCTATTTGTATTCTTTAACCCATGGGAACTAACAGTTGGATTTCTGGCTGCATTATTTATTAATCCCAATATTGGTAATTCATTTAGAGAAAGTATATCGACAGCATTTTCTATTGTTTTACTATCAGTAATATCAACTTTAATAAATATAGGCTTTTTGGAAGTTTTATTGAATATGTATTCTGAGAATTCTTGAAATCCTAAATTAGATATATCGAAAATGACAGGTGTGCCCCCAAATTCAGCGATAGCCTCACAATGCATTTTACCCAAGAGACCTAAACCGCCTGTAACTACGTAGAGTCCTTTTTCAAGATTAAATATATTTTCCCCCATTACATGCAGTTTTTTTGTCCACCATCTATTATGACACGTGAGCCATTAAAGAATGAGGAATATTTTGTTGAAGACAAAAAAACTGCAAATGCGGCAATATCTATTGGATTTCCAAGTCTTCTTGATGGAACCTTCTCACTGATAAGCTTATCAATATCAATTTCCCCGGATTTCTTGATTTTATCCCAAGTACCACCTTCAAAGTAAATATTACCTGGTGCAATACAATTAACTCTAAAAACTGGTGCGAGTTTCCAAGACAATTCCTTTGTTAATCTCTCTAAAGCAGATTTGGCTACTGAGTACTCTGTAGGTGCGCCTAAATAACAACTAGCTGCTATGGAAGAACAAAATGTAATGAAGTATGATGAATTTAAATTATTATTATTTAAATTATTAATTACTTGTACAAATTGTTCTGCTATTTGTCTTGGAAAGAAGTAATTTATATTCCACATTTTAGTTGATTCATCTTCACTTAAAAATGGATCTCCCTTTGATCTTCCAGTACCGATAAGACTTATAAATCCTGATAATGGACTTTTATTATATGCATTTTGTATATCTTCAAATAAACATAGCTTATTTTTATAGTCTGTTTTTTTAATGGTCAAATTTTCATGGCTTAATTTACTATTTAAAGAATTCTCTAATGACTGAGTAAGGACTGTAACTAAAGCACCTTCTTCAAGTAGTAACTCTACGGTTTTATTTCCAATACCACCTAGTCCTCCAGCAACTAATATATGTTGATCATTAAGTTCTAAATTCATAACCCTTTTGATTTCCATCCTCCATCTATATTTATGCCAGATGCAGTCATATAACTTGATGCATTAGACAATAGAAAACAAACTGGCCCAAGAAATTCTTGTCTTTCTCCCCACCTAGACATTATATTTCTATCTTCTCTTTCTTTACGTAAAAAGGGATCATTATAAGATAACTCCGTCATATCAGTTTTAAAATAACCTAAATTAATATGATTTGCACGTATGTTTAAATGAGCTAAATCAAGTGCTAATGCTCTCATCATTGCGTCGATGCCTGCTTTTGAAGATTGATAAGCAGGATTATTTGCGAATCCTAATTGTGAGCCAATACTAGATACACCTACAATTGAAGCATTCTTATTGAGGAAAGGAACGATTGAAATAACAGTGTTATAAATTCCTAGTAGATTTATATCAATTATTTTTTTGAAATCTTCAAAAGATTGAAGAAAAAACTCTTCCTTAGAAGGCAAATTCGATGATTTTGGACTCGAACTTATAGATGAGTTTAAGACTAAACCATCAGCATTTATTTTATTTTTTGATAGATAGTCAGTAAGTTTTGTTATTTGTGATGAATCAGAAATATCACATCTAATCTGCTTGAATTTACAGGAAGATTCTCCTCTAGATATACCTATTACATTAACACTATTTTCATGTAAATATGTAGCAAGGGTTTCCCCAAGACCTCTTGATGAACCAATGATTATGATTGTTTTACCACTAAGATTAAATAATTCCAATTGATCAGACATGAGAAAAATAGTACATTTAAATTAAAAAGCGTTGGATCATTAAAGGAAGGGTTTAAAGATTATTAAAGTATTTTAATTGTTTTTTAAAAATCTCAACACCCTCATTATCTCTATAAGCTTGAAAAATGACTAAACCTTTATAATTTTTACTTTGAATGAAATTTTTCAAAGATTTTAGTTTTGCGTTGCCATTACCAAGTTCAACAGGACCACCTCCTAAAACTCTATCTTTAATATGTATATTTGAGATTATATTTCCATAACATTTCATTTCTTCTTCAAAACAGTAACCTAGTGAAGCACTATTTCCTGAATCATAGTTTATTGTTATGTAGTTATTATCAATTAATTCGAAAAAATTTAAGAATTCCTTTGGAGTAAAATCAGATTCAATTGCAATAGAAACAGATTTTTTGCTACAAATATTCTTAAATTCATTTAAAAACTTAGCTGCAGTGATCTTTTGGGGATTTTTTTTTAATGAAGAATTATCTACAAATGGTATAACAATATTATTACCTCCAAGAGAATTAAGGTTATTTATTAATTTCTCTAATATAGAACCATAAATGTTGAGCTCTTTATTAGTGCCATATTGAATTGGCGCTGACATGAAATAATCGGCACAAATACTTTTTACTTTTACTCCAGATTTAGAGCTATAGTCGTAAACTAATTCTGGAGCACTAAATATTGGGTTAAATGAATAAAGATGATAATCAAAAATAAACTCAATACTTTCTAAATTTAGATTAGAAGCAATTTCAAATTCCTTTCCCCAATTTTCAATTGGGTGAGATTGATATAAACCTTTAAATTTAGGAAGAAGCCTTCCTTGCATAATTCCATATTTCATTTTTATTTAAAAATCTTTAAGATAATTTTCTTCAACTAAACCAACAATTATATGTCCAATAATAATATGAATTTGTTGAATAATCGCCGTAGTTTCTGATGGAACTTTTAGACATTTATTATTATATTTAGATAACTTCCCACCAAATCTCCCTGTAAAAATATAGAAATTTATACCTAATTTCTCAGCTTGATTAATTAAATTTATGATATTTTGACTATTACCACTGGTACTAATTGCTATGAGTATATCCCTTTTATCACCAAGTGCTTTTAATTCTCTTGAAAATATATTTTCGAAACCAAAATCATTACCAATAGCTGTTAAGTTACTTGAGTTGGTTGCTAAAGCTAATGAGGGTAAAGGTATTCTGTTAGTAGTAAAGCGAGAAACAAATTCTGCTGCAAGATGCTGTGAATCAGAAAAACTACCTCCATTTCCCGCAAATATTAATTTCCCACCATTTGCGAAAGAATGTCTTATTTCCTGCGCAATTTCAAAAATCCTCTCTTTCAATTGCTTATCAATTAATAATTTATTTATTGTTTCTAAATGAAATTTAAATGTATTTTCTATAACTTCCATTTCATTTTTTGCCTTAACTTTTTGCTTTTCGTTTGAATAATTCCAATCCCAAGCCTCACTATTAAATCCTTTGTCATCAATGAAAATATCACCTTCCGGTTTCCCTAGAATTAGTTCATGAAATCTAACATTCCAATCTTTTAATTGTTTTCTTGTAGTCTCTTCCCAATTAATACCTGTTCCTGAGCCTCTAGCAGTAAATAATTTAATGGTATTACCGGAATCATAAAGGTAATTTACATATGAAATTCTATTATGAAAAGGTTTTCCCTTCTTATAATCACCATAAGTATTAGTACATATAGTTCCATCTATATCAATTACATAAGTTTTCATTTCTCAGCCCAATACCTTAACTTAGAAGCTATAGGTAACTCTTCATCTAACACTTTCTTTACAGGACTTCCTAATACAATTGGTATTTTTCGGAGAATTGAACACATTTGTTTTAATCCGGATGCTTGAAGAGAAGCTGCTTGATCACTCCCATACATTGCTCTATCTAATGTGATATGTCTTTCTACTGCTCCAGCACCAATAGAAGCTGCTACTAAAGAAGGAGAAATGGTTACCTCATGACCACTGTATCCAATGGGTAAGTTATATTTTTGCTTAAGTGTATTTATACATTTTAAATTTAAATTATGTTCGTCTGAGGGATATGTACTTACTGTATGCATCAGCATAAGTTCACAATCATATTTTTTA